>Ga0228711_1004368_pt1 | contig 21773 bp, 8 predicted proteins | sample MedpolnodulmetaG_2_FD_177996 | JGI IMG/M metagenome (GOLD analysis project Ga0228711, IMG submission 177996) | Root nodule microbial communities from Medicago polymorpha collected in Santa Monica, California, United States - brown nodules | ecosystem: Host-associated > Plants > Roots > Nodule...
GTTTGTGAAACAACCTCCTGGATTTGAGGATTTAAAACATCCTGACTATGTTTATAAGTTAAAGAAATCTCTGTATGGTCTGAAACAAGCTCCTAGAGCCTGGTATGACAGACTGAGTAATTTCTTGTTTAAAACTGATTTTAAAAGAGGACAAGTTGACACAACATTATTCAAGAAGACTCTTGAGAAAGACATACTCATTGTGCAAATTTATGTTGATGATATTATTTTTGGTTCAACTAATGCATCTCTTTGCAAGGATTTTTCTAAGATGATGCAGGAAGAGTTTGAAATGAGCATGATGGGAGAATTGAAGTTCTTTTTGGGAATTCAAATCAACCAATGCAAAGATGGAGTGTATGTTCATCAATCCAAATACACCAAGGAGCTTCTGAAGAAGTTCAAACTTGAAGATTGTAAAGAGATGAACACTCCAATGCATCCTACCTGCACTCTAAGCAAAGAAGATCAAGGATCTAAAGTTGACCAGAAGCTGTACCGAGGTATGATTGGTTCTCTGTTATATCTCACTGCATCCAGACCTGATATTTTGTTCAGTGTATGCTTGTGTGCAAGGTTTCAATCAGATCCTAGAGAACCTCACTTAACTGCTGTTAAGAGAATCTTTAGATATCTGAAGGGAACAACTAATCTTGGACTTCTGTATAAGAAATCTTCAGATTACAAGCTAGTTGGATTCTGTGATGCTGACTATGCTGGTGACAGGATTGAAAGAAAATCAACCAGTGGAAATTGTCAATTCCTTGGTGAGAATCTGATATCCTGGGCCAGTAAAAGACAAGCAACCATTGCTCTGTCAACAGCTGAAGCAGAATACATCTCAGCTGCTAGTTGCTGTACACAACTACTCTGGATGAAATATCAGTTAGAGGACTATCAAATAACTGAAAACTGTATTCCCATTTATTGTGATAATACAACTGCTATCTGTTTGTCAAAGAATCCTATTCTTCATTCAAGAGCCAAGCACATTGAAATTAAACATCATTTTATCAGAGACTATGTTCAAAAAGGAATTTTAGATATTCAATTCATTGATACTGATCATCAATGGGATGATATTTTTACTAAACCTCTTACTGTTGAAAGATTTAATTTTATAAAGAAAAATTTGAACATGCATTTTGTCTCTGAGTAATGCTTGTCTCTAAATAAAAATCAGACTCAGAACTCTTTAGAAGCTGTTTAGTTCTCAGACTCCCTGTTGGAGACTCTGAAGAAACTCAGCCTCTGAAAGCCCTCAGACTCTGAAAAGGAATCTTTTGACTCTGAAAGCTTGCGGTAGTGGAAAGGGTTACAGTTAAGTCTAGTAACTCCTAGCCCACTAACTGCAGCAGTTACTTTTTAGCTCACTGACGTGGTCCGTTTGTATTGGGTAATAACACATAAAGGGCAATGATAGTTATATGCTTTTAAACAAATTTTCTCACGCCCCCTATTTCGTCATTAATGAGTTGTTTGTTTGTCCCCTCTGAATGTGAAACGATTTGACAAATTCACTATATATATCAGTCACACACAACTCACTCACTTTTCTTACACTTTCAAGTTTTTGAGCAGTTACGTTAAAAGTCAGAATTTTCTCTTCTCACAAACAAGAAAACCTAGAACTCTAAACCTTCAATCTTCATCAATGGCATCTTCTAGCTCAAGACAAGAAACTGTTTCAAGTGGTTCTGGCTTACAAATTAACACCGGATCAAGCTATGTGATCAAGCCCAAAACCATGGCCATCCCCTTAGAATCCTTTGAGGTTCAAGTAGAATCTCCGGTTGACTTCGCATTGTTAAAGAGAAATGGTATGAATCTGGACGCGTTGATGGGAGCTCAACAATTATACGCCTACTTTAATATGTTGAATGAACCAACATACGTAAAGCTGGTAACGGATTTCTGGGTCAGGGCTGAAGTCTATGATATAGACGCTGCAAAGGTAGAGGAACTTCAAGCTGTGGCTAGAGATCCTAGTCTGAAAGGAAAGACAAGGAAAGAGATGGGTCTTGAACCATTCAGACAAACGGAGATAAGATCAGCTGTGATGGGTATTCCCATAACCATCACAGAAGAAGTTATTGCCAAGGCATGCAGAGTTGCTCCTACAGGCAGATTTCTTTGGAATGTCAGCATAAAGCATCCCCTGCTGGAAATCTTCACAACTGTGGTGCTGAAAGGAAACCCAGCAACCAAACTGGTGGAAATAGAAGGTCACCACAGGATGCTTCTGAAGTTCATCACGGATTGCTTCTTTCAGAAGGGAGGTGGATCTGACCAACCAAGTGTGGATCATAAGCTGGTTCTGTATTTCCTTGCTGCTTATGAAAAGATCAATCTTCCAAGATAGCTCATGCACCACCTGTGCTGGGCTATCAAAGAAGGAATCAGAGGCAAGAGAAAGCAGATACCCTGTGGAAGACTGCTATCTGAGATTTTCACACAAGGTAAACTGCTGGAGACCCTGAGAAGACACAGGCTTGCTACTGACAGGTCTCTCAGAACTATCACTGGGAAAATCATCAATGGCAAGACCCTGCAAAACATGAAGATCATCAGGAAATTCTCTCCCAACGAGAAGGGCCTGAAAGAGTCTGCAGTTCAAACAGAACTGATGAGGGATTTTCCTCTCATCTCAAAAGAGGAGAATCCTGAAGTTTTGGTTGAACTCATTGCTGCATATGCCAAGGAATCAGGAGGAATCATTCTGGATAAAGATACTCCTGACATCCCTGATAAGGCTCCTCTCAGAGTCAGAGGAAAAAGAGCCAAGACTGATGATGGTTCAAAAGCTGCTGGTGCTCAGAATAAGAAACAAAAGTTGGACAAGTCTGAAGCAACCAACTATGACAGCGTGCCTGCTCATGCTCCCAAGAGGAAAAGAGGTAAAGGAGAATCCTCTGTCATCAAAGAAGCAGCTAAAATGGCATATGAAGAGGATTGGGATGCAGAAGCAGAAGAGCCAATGGCTAAGAAGATGCAACTGACTGGAGATGAGATTGTCTCTCCAATGTTCATCATGACCCCTGAGATGTCCAAAAGGGTTGATGAGCATGCCAAAAAGTTGCTGGAAGAGCATAAGAAGAAGAAGGAACAGTATCTGGCTGCAAGGGAAGAAAAGCTCAAGTCTATTGGGCTAGATAGCTGTGATGAATTTTATGTGCAGAAGCTGGCTGAAGTCAAGGAGATGGCTGATACAGTTGAACTAGAGGCAGTGAAGGAGGCTAAGGAGATGCTGGAGCAGATCCAAGGAACTTCAGAAGCTGGTGCTTCAGAAGCTGTTCCTGAATCAACTGCTCCTGAATCTGCAATAGAGGCTGGAAAATCAGAAGCCTCAGGTAATCCTGCTGATCTTAACTCAGCAAAAACAGCTCAGATTTCAGATTCACCAACAATCATCTCACCCCCTCTATCACCCACAAATGATTCTGACCATGATGACATGCCTCTTGGTCAGAGGATAAAAATGCTACCAAAACCCTCACCCAAGCCATTTGAGTCAAAGTACCCAGCTGTACTTCAGAGTATAGGGGGAAATGTCTCAAAGGAGAGTTGACATAAGCAACAAACTCCCAGCTGATCACCCTCTTCAACACCCTGTCATTACACCCCTCAACATGATCCCAACAAACAACCCCAAACCATCACAAACTACCCAACAAACACCCCTTCAGGAAGGACAGTCTTCAGCAGCTGCTGAAGGTTCTGAAGATCCTGAAGAGCCAAACACCATTGACTTACCTCACTGTGACTCACCCTCAAACCTGTTCTCTTTAGAGAGACACTTGGGTGGTGAACTCATCAGAAACTCCACAAAAAGCCACTAAATCAGTCCCTAAAATGATTGATTTAGTCAACCAACAACCACCCAAATCCACTCTTCAAACCAACACTGAACCAACTCAAACTCAAACTCAAACTCAAACACACACTTCCACTCAACAAACAACCATTCTAGAACCTGTTATTGAGACAGTGGTTACGGAGTCTGTCCAAGTTACAGAGTTTAAACCATCTATGTCAATCCCAGTTTCTAAACCCACACAAAACCTACCACTCACTACAAATGACCACAAAACCTACAACATCACTAAGACAACCTATTCCTAAATTTATGTGCCTCAACTTGGAGGACTTTCTAATCTCAGTCCATAGAATGTACAAAAACACTTGGTGATTACAAAAGATTGTGTTTGCACAAACTATAAGAGTAGTAAACATATATGAAACACAATACACCTAAAAGTGTATCTATTACAATTTTTCTTGACTATTTCTATACAAGATATATGCTATAAAAATGTATGTATAAGATTACAATAGTATATGTACACGTTAGACTATGTGTATATGTATGTGAGTTTGCACATATGTAATCACAATCAATAACCTTCTTCATACAAACTAGGTCATTTAAATGGAGCTTAGTTTGATGACTGTTGCTGAAGAATCACTTGTCCTTAAATGCATGCTTTAATGCAGATCTATTCTTGAATCAAAATAGTCAGTGTATCAATCATTCATTTCCATCAATGATGTTCTTAATGATTTTAACTTCCTTGCCTAAGTCGGAATAAACTTTTCTATCATAGCAAAGAGTTGTTACATGCATCATTAAGGAATTCTCGAGTCAATGTTCATATAGAGGAACTCAATCAAGAGGTTATAACTACAATGTTCACTTAAAAGAATTTACCTTAATCTTGATAAAATATTTGTCATTATCTATGACATAAAGCTCATAAAGATCCAGAGTCTTGAACGAAGTGCAGAGCTTTGATTTTATGTCCAGAGCTTTGAGTTGGTTCAGAGAAAAAACTTCTCTTATACTTAGAGAATCCAAATTATTCTTAAACATGCTTCATAGAATCCTTGTTATCATCAAAACTTAAGTGCTTTGTTCTTTTAACCAATTTGGGGCTAACATCTACCTTACCACTTTCATCATCTGGACCTATATTACAGGTTAGATGCATTAGAGTTGTCAATTTCTTGAGGTATAGTCAATACAGACATTTTGGTGAGAATAAATGAGACAATTAATGAAGAAAAGCATAAGGATCAACTACTGGTACATGTTTGATGCATGCTACAAGCCATGCGTCATGCCATTGAATGAAATTCAAGAGTATTTTTCTACTACCTCAAATGTGTCATTGTTAGCGTGTATTTTTAAAAGGGTTGTTTCGACAAAGAAAAGGAAATACGAGGCGAGGCTACAAGATTTTCTATGTCTAAAGAGAAGATATGTTTCGACAATTGGAGAAGCCTTATATGTAGTATTCGACAAATAGAGAAGCCTTAGATGTAGTCTTCGGCACATGGAGAAGCCTTAGATATAGTCTTCGACAAATGGTGAAGCCTTAGATGTAGGTTTTGAATCTTTTCCGAAGAGGCAAGTTTGAAAGCTTAGACACGTGGAAAACACATGGAAGTTGTCAAAGTCGTTCAGTTTCTAGCCGTTATTCTTTACAGTTATTTTCTCTTATGTATAAATAGTAGTTTTTCATAAGAAAAACGGATCACAAATCATTTATCAAAAGTTCTTCAAACTCAAAGTACCCAACGTCAGAGAAAAATGAGTGTTAGAATGTATGTAATGATCTTGTGAACCATCTAGATTTCAAAGCAATGAAATTCACTTTTCTTTGAGTTTCTTTGCCTTCTACAACTTTAAGTTTCTACTTGTTATACATCACTAATTTCTCTCGAAAGACAATTATCTTTATATAAAAAAAATATTTTTCTTCATCTTATTCATTAAAAAAACTATGAATATGATGAACATCCATACATTATTTGGAAAAAGATTGCACAACATGTTCTAGGATTTCTGGTTTGATCCTGCTTGTAAACAGTCGCATAGTATGATGTGTGCATCACACAACAATGAAGAATTGTAATTGTAACATGACCGTATAATACACATTATCTGCTAGGAGTTGTGCATCGCGCAATACGTGGACGAAGTCATGGAGTGCAGATAGAAATAATTTAAATATTAGATTATTGGGATTTACCAGTTGACCCAAATGTGATATTAAGTTTCGTAGAAATTATGTTACATATGCCTATAAATACAAGACGTATAAGCAACATAATTATTAATTCATTAGAAGTGAGAATAGAAGAAACACAAAGTTACAATTTTGGGTGAACAACAAGATGAGGCAAAATAGGGGACGAACACCATAATGGGATTTTAATTTCCAAGTTATTTATTCTTCTTTCTATGTCTCGCTAATTTTTTTTGTTTGGGTTAAGTAGAGGATCTTCTTTGTAACTTCAATTTAATACATTGGTCTATCTGAACACAATTACTATATTCATTTTTTTCATTCATATAATAACTTGTTCTCAATGCTCTTTGTGTGCCTACGGATGTTCATGAGATGATCTAATTTCAAATGAATTTTAATCCCGACTTTTCCAATTTTCCCTAGTTATTATTCGTTCTATATTTATTGAATACAATTTTTTAATGAAAACAATGCCTAAAAGTTTTTTTTAAGAAGCTAAATTAGCCCACCCCAATTGTCATTAAGGATAATTGAACATGAGACCTTAAGGAGGAGCACACTCTCAGATCCCTCAAGGATAATTAGTATGTTTTTCAATCATTTTCAGTAGGCTTTTCATCCAGAATAAAGGAGTATTAGAAGAACTGCTTATGATTTTGGAACATTTATAATGTTTTCTATATTTGAGTCATGCAATTATATTTTTCCCGAAACATAGCTATTTTAAGGTGTTTTGATGTAATTCACAAAGAAATCATCATGTAAATCATCAAAGCAAGAAATGTGAAGAATTGTGAACACTTTGGGAAGATCAAGAATGAAGATTCAAGAGGCCTTAAAAGACATTACAGAGGGAGAAATTATGTTCCCGGGTCCCAAGGCATCTTATATGGAAGCAAACACTTAAAAGGACGAAGAAATATGCATTTCTGTACGGGACATCACACTCATGCGCCCCGAGCATGGTCCCATTCTCCCCGAGCATGACCTACGCGCCTGGAACATAAAAATATTATCTCACATGCACCCCGAACATGGCATTTGCGCCCCAATACATACTACATAAGCACTTAGGTATGTGATATATACCAGTCTTTATCAAGAAGTAACAAATTAGTAATTAGGGAAACACGAATCCCCCTGAAATAACGGTACATAGAAAGGTGACATACATAATAACTGTACTTAGGGAAACATCTCATTTCACAACTTAAATAAGCTCATTAACTTCATTCTCCTCTAACCTTGGTAAGGTAGATGCTGATAGGGTTACCCGTTTGTAGAACTACCGAGAGGGAGAGTGTGCTATGTGCTTCTAAGATTCAATAGGTGACAGAACCATTATGATACTTTGAATTTAGGAACCCTGCAATCCGTTATTGTTTCAAATACATCTGAAAAAGTAAGAACCTACACTCAAACTTTCAAGCATTAGTGTATCTCTCTATGGGACTGACAACCCTAAACACTGAAACTCGTGGGAACTCCGAGGTAATGGTTGCAACTGACAATTGGAGGGGAATAAACCCATATCTCTGAGAGAGTAAGACCTCACATGTACTTACCCGTGTGATCAGCAGGTGTAACTCGACAACTAAGAAGTAGTAAAACCCCATGAACTCATCACTTGAATAGGAAACGTTAAAAGTTGAATAAGACTTGACTGTTACATAATCCCAACAAATAAATAGAGGGGATTTGAAGAATCCTAACCGCCGCTAACATTCTGCAATCAAAACAGGTAAACTTTGCTCTGTTGCAAACAAATTAAATTGAAAAAATCTAAATGTAACAACCCGTTTTTAGCTAGGATTATTTTATTTATTTATTTGTATGTGTTTATATGTGGTTATTTGCTTATGTGTGCATTTGATATGGGATTAAGTGGATTTTAACCTAGAAGGGTATTTTAGTCATTTTATGACTAAGGGTATTTTGATCATTTGGCGAGTAATGGTAAATTAATAAATTTTGAAGGAATAGTATTTTAGTGAGAATAGTTATTTTACTAAGTTAGAGGTAACTAGTGGTAATTATCTTGAGGTGGTAATAATTAGACGTTTTTTTGAGTTAAGTGAGTAGTAACATTTCTAATTAGATGGTAAGAGTGTTAGGCCCAATATGAGGGAATCTAACCTAACCCAATTAAGAGGTGACTATATAAGCTTAACATGAGTGGAAACTTGGTTAGAATTTCATTTCATTTCTCATAAACTAAAGAGAGGCTAGAGATAGAGAGAAAGTAAAAGAGATGAGAAGATCCAAAGGGAGATTCAAGAAGAACCAAGCTAGGGTCAAAGGGGGAGGGGAGCAAAGGGAAGGTTTTCTTAGGATTGTGAAGAAAAGAGGTACAATAGATAGTTATATTCATCAATTAAGCCATAATCTAAATTTTTTTAATTATGGGTTATAAGTGCTTTTATGTGAATTATGATTTTGATGAATTTAAATGTTAATTTTCGTGCTCATGATTGAATGATGAATTTGAGTATCTAAAATTGGTAGCAAACTTGTTGATGTTTAACTTTCATTGTTGTTATAAGTTGATATGGTTACTTTGAAGTTTTGACTTAAATTGATGAGAAATGATGTCGTTGTTGTTAATTGTTGGTGAAATCATGATTATATGATATGAATGTTGTTGGTTTGTGTTAGTGCTGGTAATTCATGCATTATGTATTGTTATATACGTTGTTGTGATTAGGTTGCTGTGTTTGAGAAAATGAGTCAAGAATGGAGAAGTTTGATTTTGGTGAATTCAAGTGAATTGATGATGTTGTTGTGGTGAATTAGCATGATTGGATTTTCTGTTTTGAATCATAAGTTTTGGGTATGAGGTTGTTTGGGAGAAAATTGAGTTTTTGAGTAAAAAGTTGTTTTAAGCACTTTTGCAAAATAAGTCATTTTGGGGTGTTTTGAATTAAGTTGTAAAACCATGTTTTTAAGTATAGTTTGATTAGTCTAAGTGTTTGGGACGCCTTGGTGAAAATGGAATTGAAAACGGATCGAAAATCAAAATTTTACGTGTGAAAACGCAAAACGAAAAATCAGCAAAATCTGTCTGTCAAAGTGGCATGACCGTGCGCCCCTGTGACACGGTTGCACGTGTTTGTTCGACATTAGAAGGCACAACCGTGTGCCCAAATGGCACGGCCGTGCCAACCCCTCTGTGCCCGAAAAACCTGATTTTTGATATTTTAGAGTACTTTTAAGTATACAAATGGTTTCCCAACACCCAAAATTAATCAAATGAAGTGTAATTTATCTTCTAAGAGTGATTAAACATTCAATAGGATTGAAATTGGTTTGAAACAAGTTAAAAATGAGACGAACATTTGAGTTTTTGAGAAAATAAAGGAACTTTGTGAAACCAAAATGCTATGATTGATTATCCTAGATATTAGATGATATGTAGGGATGTTTTTATGCTACGTATGAACTTGGAATCATACTTTTGTTGAGGAAAATTGAAAATAGGCTATTTTGTGAAAATAGTCGAACTTGGTCAAAATGAGGTTTATGATTGTATAACTTTCAAATGGCTTTGTAATCATAATAATATGATAGAATAAGAATGAACCAATGATGGTTGGGTGTTTAATATAATGAATATCATGATGTGGTTAGTTGTCCGTGTCTTATGCAAAATATGATTGTGAAACGTTATTGTTTCTTTGAGGTGATACTTGATGATAATGCTTTTGGTGATTCTAACTTGATGATGTGATGATGACTATTGTTGAATTATGACTTGTTGATTGTGTGGATGTAAATGCTAGATAATGCAAATTGTAGTGTTTGGTGAAGATATTATATGATGATGTAGATTATATAATGTAGTTTGGTAAATTATGCATTGTCGAGTCTTTGCTTATAAATCAATGCATTCATAGTCATGTCGAGTCTTTTGGTAAAGAATGTAATTGGTGGTGTTTATTACATTAGTTGGTGAAGAACGTAATTGGTGGTGTTTGTTACTAAGTGGATTCATAACGGTAAAATGATCTCCGGAATCCCATTGGTACCACATGAATGTAGAAGTGTCTAAGAACATTTCATGCACTTGAAAGTTGGTGAATGTGTCATACTTGGATATGTGAATTGGTGAATATGTGCATTAATGTGATTTCGTGAATGTTGTGTTAATGTGAATTGTGGACTTGTATATGTTAATTGATATGCTATGATGATGGTGTGATAATATTCACGTGGATTTAATATTTTAGAAATGTTGAATATGTATATGCTTACTTATTTGACACCCTTGAATGTTTTAATTGATTATGTTTAACTGTGGAATATTATCTAACCCCAGTGATCGTTCGGTTGACCACCGCGTCATTTCTTTGAATGGCGTAGGTGATTTTCAGGCTTGAGGTGATTGCTTATCTTTGATGCTTGAGGGCTAGCATGGATGTTTCCTCGTTTTATTTTTCGCATAGAGTCTAGATAGGCTCTGATGTTGGAGTGTCGGTCTCATGACCTTGTCTTTTGACACCTTTTGATGTTTTACATTAATTATATGATGAGGATATTTGTATCATGGTGGTGAAATTTATGTGGAATGATACATGGCATGTTGAGATTTATTACTCTTGACTTGAGGATTATTACTTGGTGATGAGATATTATATATGTTGATTGTCTTCCGTTGCAAATTTTATAAGAAAACCAAGATATGCATGTTTTGGAAAATTGTAGAAGTAACATCTAAGCTCTTGAATTATTGAATTTATTGCATGATCATTGCTTTCGGGGTTTAAAGTGTTACACTAAACCCTTATCTTTATTTTATTTTATTGTTCTCATATAAGTAACATGAATTTCCTAGTTGGAATGACAATCTCTGTGGATACGATACCCTACTTACACTTTATTAGTTGACAAGTGATTTGGTACACTTGTCTAAATCTGACCATCGAGTTATCATACAAATCGACGAATTTAAAGCACTTTATTACTTTGTTCTTTGTTTGTTAATTGTTATATATTATGACATTTTGTCACATATGCACTATTTAGTATAATTATGTATCCCTACCCGTGACAATATAGAGAGTTCTCATTATCGTGACCACTTAGGCGCATGTAAACTCCTTGGTATAATTACATAGACGAAGCTTGACAACCTACAAAGTTTTGATTATGCAAAAAGAGTTAGTTCCCAGACGCGTCTTAAGTGAAAACCTTTCTTCATAAAAGATGTCAGGTCCTCGTGAACTAACTATTTCGATCAAAATGTCTTAAAGACATAATTTTAATCAAGATAATTGTATGAAAGGGACACACTTACTAAACCAAGCAGTAAAATAAAGGGGGGTCAATAATAACCTAATGATTCTCCTTGCCATGATTTTATTTACTTTTTCTTTTGGTACAATTTACTTTTATTTCTTCTTCTATGCAAACGTTATGCTGAGTACATCCCCCAATTCACACATCCTATTAAAAATTGATATTGTTGAGTAGAAATTTTACAATCCCTATCGAGACAAACTTATTATAAATATTATTACTTGACGATATATTTAGCACGCTTGCTAAATTTATTCATCAATAGGTGTTACTTATTAATTTTAGACCAAATACCTCTTGTAGTCCTTTTTGTTTGACAGAATTTCGAAGTTAGTCTTTTAAGTTTCAAAAGTTTTAAATAAGTCTTTTTAGTTGATAAACTATTTCACTATTACCCTTGTTGTCAATCTCCATTTAACTTATGCTGATGTGGCCGTTAAGTTGCTGACTTGGATCAAAATGATGTATTTCAAAGGCTCCATGTAATCAAAACGTTGCGTTTAATGATCACAAATGATCAATTATAGGGCTAGAAATGCAGCTATCGACAACAAGAACCACCTTTCTAGCCCTATAAATGATCATTTGTGACCATTAAACACATCGTTTTGACACCTTGGAGCCTTTAAAACGCATCGTTTTTGTCCAAGTCATCAATTTAACACATCAACATCAGTTAAACAGAGACTAACAACAGGGGTAGCGGTGAAATAGTTTATGAACTAAAATGACTTATTTGAAACTTTTGAAACTTAAAGGACTAACTTGAGAATTATGTCAAACTAAAAGGACCAAAAGTGCTATTTGGCCTTAATTTTACTACGAATAAGTCCCACTGATGAATTTATAAATAAGTCTTATTTATTTATTCATTTATTTATTTCTCTAATCTATTTGGCATTTGTGTATAGGGTTGTAGATTCTCGTAACGTTGGTAATAATATTAAATCATACATTAATATTGTAAGTAGCGTTAAACATCTAACAATGTGTCGTTGCCACCAAAGTGATAAGAATGTCATGTGATCTAACAATTTTTTTTTTTTGTGATAATGATTATATGTATAATTAAATTTTTCCTTTATATTTATATTAAACTAAAGACATAAATTTTTCACCCTTGAATACTGCAATATTTAGGTTTCTTGGTCTCATAATATATATTGAGTAACAAATAACCCTAATATCTCATATTGACTTAGTTTAGCGTAACAATGATTTTTACCCTCATATTCCATAAAAAGGTCTACTAATATTTTTCTTGTTAAGCAGGAGGGATAAATTTTGTTTAGGTCACTCATCTCCCTCAACACGATTCTTGAAGTACATACTAACCAACTTTCTTGGTATCTTGTTGCAGACAACTTTTGAATGAAAATAAAGAACTTGATTCCACATATAGGGATCGTAGTAGTCTCAGGTCTAAGGGTTTTATACATAATTATTACCACGCGAAATAATTATAATACCTTCATAACATACGAAGTAATTAGGGATGAGAATAGGTTGGGCTTTGCTTAACTAGGCAAGACCTAGTTTAAAAAACTAAAACCTAAGTCTAAACTATATGCCTTTTAAAGGCTTCATTTTAAGTCTGACCTGTCATTTTTAAAAGCTTGGACTGGTCAGTTAGCCTTTCCAAAAGCCTATTTTATGCTATGGAATTTTTATAGAACATTTGACCTATTTATAAAAACGTTAACAAACAAATATTTCATAATAAACGGCTAATAGCCTATAAAATTTTATAGAGTTTGTACATCCTTTTATAAGCATATATTGCATACATTTGATCTATTGCCTACATACCCAATAAAATTTTGTAGATTTTGTACATCCATATTTTAGATGCAAATAAGCATGTATTGCATACATTTTTTTTTATTTTTTTTTGCGTTACTAGTAGGGTACCTTACTTTGTAATTTGGAATAAGATGAGAATGACAATCGTAAGAGATTAAGATGGTAATACAAAAAAGAATGTGTACCTTTTGGTATTGGAATAAGAGAGTAATACCAAGAGTTTTGTAAGTCATTGGAATCCCCAAATGGCAAAAAAGTTATAAAAAAAATAAATAAATTGTGGTATTATGAATTTGAAGGAATTGAAGATTTATTAACATAATGAAGTATATGTAATTACACATATATGGGTCGCCTAGAAGGCATAATAGGCTTTTCTATATAACTTAACATGACCTATTTAAATTAATTGATTTTTTAAAAAGCTTGAGCCTAACCTATTTATTAAACGAGCTTGGTCGGCCAGGCTCTAAGTAGGTAGGGCCTAAGGCCCTAACAAGCGGTTTGACATATTACTCATAATATTTATAACTATGTATAAACTTGATATCTCATATCTATGATCCGCGGGAAGATGTCATTAAACTACATACATGATAATCTCTACGCTTTACTATATGCTTCTAGGGCTTACCCCACCAACTTTTGGACAACACTTTATGTCTTAATTGATGTAGTATCTAAATTACATTGGCCCAAGCCCATTGTTTGTAGACCTAATTACTCATCCTCAATTTCGTTGCTCGTTCAATATATATGTAGCCGCATCTACAATAGTTTTTGACTTCAATTCTTCAAATTTTCTCTAATGCTTCTTGTTTATTTCTACTTCATCTTGTCTCACATTTTTTTTCTCGCAATTCTTCATATTATCGTTTTTCCTTTCTTGTGTTCCCTGCTATTGCATTTTTTTTTTTATCAATTTTTCAAGATCTCACCACTTTTTTTTATGTCTGTAAGTGATTAATTCTTTGATTTCTCAGCGATTTTTCAAGATCTCACCACTTTTTACCAATCCATTCGATTTACATGCAATTTGACATCGATACCCATCAATAGAATTCTCGATCTAATAAATTGACCAGATCTACGATTTGCGTTTAGTTTTTTCACAAATTGTTAGATCAGCCAATTTAGTTTGATTGTTCGAATAATGGATAAAGGTGAATGTGTATATGGGGATGAAGATGTTCATTCTAAAAATTGTCATAAATCTCACTATCAAATCAACAAAATAGCAAAGGTATTCCTCAATAATACATGTTCATCTTATTTGTGTTGTATGTGTGTATATATATATACATACATACATCATTACAATTTTATCCAATGAGTATATTCTTTTGAATGCATATTTCGCTTCAAATTCTATATTCATTATGTATTGCAAATTATGCTAATATACTTCATGTCTTTCAGGATGTCAAGGTTACAGAGAGACCAAGACGACCAATTGATGATTTAATTGAATATTTTAATGGGAATGATGGTGGTAATGTACCATATTTTCTACCTTATTGTCGAAAAATAATTTCATGCACTAACCATTCTCTTTATAGCATTAATTTTATTTTTTATTCAATAATATATCATGTTGTAATGTCTCTTGAGAGTTTAATAAGTTTAACACACAATCCCTTATTTTGTTTTTAGCTCTGTATAACTTGCCTTAAATATTCATATGATTTGACAGATATAAAAGAAACTTCAACAGATAAGAAGACAAGAGAAGAATAACAGAAAGAAAGAAAAAGACCATTCTCCAAAAAATACAATTGAAAAACATAATAAGGTTAGACTATGACCACTTTTTTTAGATCATTATTTTGTTGTTTTCGTGTGTTTTATAAAGTAATCATTTTTCAAAATTTAATATATTTTTAGGAATGTATTCCTCTTTATTCTCAACATCCTAATGACAATTTGGATATGATGATGATTTTGACCATCCGATGAAGGAAAACTAACACGTTAGTTACATGTCTTTCTTTAAGTTGTTAATATGACGTGGATAAGCTCATAACTAATGCATGTACATACGACGATTTATCTATTTTCAAATTAACCTTCATGTCCAAATATATTTTCTCATCTCTAAATAAATTTTATATTTTCTCATCTCTAGCCGTGATGGCGTATAATTTTTTGCACTACTAATGCAGAGGTTGTTTCAATGTATTCTACTATATTGGCGAACACTTATACCCTTCTTTGTTGATTTATCTTTTTTCTTAGGTGATAATTTCTTTCTATTGAGTATTTTGTATGTAGGGCTAGAATACACGTTTATAATCTTTTACATATGAATTATACTTTTGTAGTTAAAAACAAATTCCATGAAGCCAAAATGTTTACTAATTTTTTTTGAATGATAGTGTTTGTCTTGTGGACCGTCAATCTATCCTTAAGGGCACACTTGCCCTCCAAAAGGGCTCATGCGCCCTCTCGAAGGGCTCCTGAAGCCCTAGGCGCGTCCCCCTAAGGGCGCCGTCTTGACAAGCTTCTAGAAACATCTAGAATGCTCTAGAGTGACTTAGGGCCCAAGCTGCTTGGGGCTTAAGTCACCAAAATACAAATCAATGAAGGGCTATAAACATCCCTCTTGAGAGCATTTTTAAGGCATCACATAAACAGTTTAAAACCTAGATTCAATTATTGTACTTTTGCAAGTACAGTTGGCACCCAAGACTTGTGCTTGGGGGGCTGTGGACTATCAACTATATAAATCACTTCGCATTGTCCCAAGACTCGTGCTTAGGGGGTTGTGGACCGTCATTATATTCCTAAGGGCTTAAACGCTCTCAAGAAAGACTCTAGAACACCTGGGCGTGCCCGTCAAAGGCGTCGCCTCAACTGTTATACTTACTCATCACTTCGCCTTGTTCCAAGACTCGTGCTTGGGAGGCTGTGGACAATCATTATATTCCTAAGGGCTTAAACGCCCTCAAGAAAGAATCAAGAACGCCTGGGTGTGCCCGTCAAAGGCATCGCCTCAACTGTTATAATTATTCATCACTTTGCCTTGTCCCAAGTCTCGTGCTTGGAGGGCTGTGGACCGTCAATATATCCTTAAGGGCACATATGCCCTCCAGAAGGGCTCAGGCTCCCTCTTGAAGGGCTCCTAAAGCCCTAGGCGCGTCTCTCTAAGGGCGTCGTCTTGACAAGCTTCTAGAAACATCTAAAATGCTATATAGTGACTTAGGGCCCAAGCTGCTTGGGGCTTAAGTCACCGAAATACAGACCCACAAAGGGCTCTAAATACCCCTTTTGAGAACTCAATATATATGCTTCTTTAAGGATAAATATATTCAAGAAGTTAAATGTATATGGTCCATATACATAACCAAAAACATTTGACTTGACTTTATTGATATAATACTGCTTATATTTAGATTTGACTTGACTTTTTTTTTTTCAAATATAGTATTAAATTATAAAATTCAAGATAAATTATCTATATTAATTATTTTATTAAATATATTCATATATTTTAATAATTAAGTAATAGCACACATTATTGAAAAACATTAAAATGAATAATTGAACTCTATAAATTGGGGGATGAAGTACACAACACCATCAATCTATAGGACCCCCTCCCTCAAAAACACTTCATCCTCTCATCTTCCTCTTCCACCTCCTCCTCCTCCTCCTCCTCATCCTTAATTAACCACCATGAGTTCAGATAGATTGATGAAATGGTTGTATGGCTACAAAAAAGCCACATCATTAACTGATACTAATAATTTTGATAATCATGCTCCAGGAATCATTTATATTATTACTGACAAGTGATGGTGATGAGCATGTAGTTTCCCAAATTGAGCTTCAAGAATTTGCATTTATTTTATGATTACTGGGGCATGATTATCAAAATTATTAGTATAAGTTAATGATGTGGTTTTGTCGTAGCCATACAACCATTTCATCAATCTATCTGAACTCATGGTGGTTAATTCAGGATGAGGAGGAGTAGGAGGTGGAAGAGGAAGATGAGAGGATGAAGTGTTTTTGAGGGAGGGGGTTCTATAGATTGATGGTGTTGTGTACTTCATCCCCCAATTTATAGAATTCAATTATTCATTTTAATGTTTTTCAACAGTGTGTGCTATTACTTAATTATTAAAATATATGAATATATTTAATAAAATAATTAATATATATGATTTACTTTGAATTTTATAATTTAATACTATATTTGAAAAAAGAGTCAAGTCAAATTAAATATAAGCAATATTATATCAATAAAATCAAGTCAAATGTTTTTGGTTATGTATATGGACCATATACATTTGATTTCTTGAATATATTTATGCTTAAAGGACCATATACATTGACTTCTTGAATATATTTTTGAGTAAATTACACTCTCCTCCCTTCAAAGATGCTTGAATTACACTCCTCTCTCCTCTTATGTTAAAATATACACTGCCCTTCCTTGAAAAGTAAAATTGATAATCCCCTCCCTTATGAGATGCTTGAATTCCAAACAACTCCCTTAATAATTAAATATACATTACACTTTAATTTATTTTAACATAAATAAATATTTTCTTACAAAAGGAGTAATAGTTTGATTTGTATAAAACCCACTTGAAAAAAAAATTGACTTTTTAGCGAAAGCGAGTTTTTAAAACAATTTGACTAATTGAATTTGTGCTCGAATCGATAACAATGACAAAGAGATTAAGACAATGTAATATACACATTGCGCCTTGAAGGAAATTCTAAATTGTTTCACTACTACCTCATACGCGTCACTTGCTATGACGTGCACATCACACAACTATGAAGAATTGTAATTGTCATTCATTGTATAAGAGGCATCGTATTCTAGGAGTTACACGTTGCGCAATACTATACTGATGGACAAAATTGGGAAGTGCACGAAATCGCAACAAGTAATAAAGTAGTAAGTTTATCGTTCTCCAAAGATATTTTCGCTCAACTTCGTAATTAATAAAACTTATTTCAAAAGACGAAAGTTAAATAAAATTGAATAGAATTGCAGGCAAGCCATGCCTAATGCAAAATTAAGTTTGTGATTCAGATTATTAATGGAGGTTAGGGAATCATTGAATCCCCCTTCGTCTTTGTTGGAATTATCTTTTAAGAAACAAACAACTTATGTGTTGCCTACTTTTGATTTAATGAATCCGACGGTAAAGTTCATATGATGTTTCTAACAACAATTATTGCCGGACTAAACCCAGGTATAGATTACGTACGACGCTCTCAAAAGAAATGAGTAATGACGCAAGGAATTCAAACATTAACTTCTGAACCTCCAAAAGAAGTGGTAAGTAGAAAAGCCAATGGAACTGATATACTTTCGGGTTGTTAGGGCCTATTTTTATCCTACGGTTCAATCTTCAAGGTTACACTCGTAGTTAACCAATTGAAAAAACATTAAAGAATACACATAATATAGTTTAAAGCAAGCACAATAATAGCATAAACTAAATGAAAATATTTATTAATAAGATCCAACCAATAAGATAGGGTTCATCTTGCAACCCTATCAAGAGGTTTAGTTGATCAGGACAACAAACATCATAACAAAACAATAGAAAAACATACCTTAGAGAGAACAAGAGAAGGAAGAATCTTGCCTTGAAGCTCTGATGTTTGACCCTTAGTTTGACCGTCAATGTTTCTGAATCAATAATAAGGTGTGCAAGGGTCTCTATTTACACACTCTTTCTCAGTCTCATTACTGACTTTAACATTGGAGTGCTAACATGCCTGCCGACACCTTTCGTTCCACCGTGAAGACTCATCGCCATCGTACCGAAGCATATTTCACCACCGTTGCCTCTAATCCATCCTCATTGGACATATCACTGTTAAAAGTTTGATTATACAAGCTCCGATATATTTTTATACAATTGATTTTTTACCTAGTGTCTCAAGATCTTTTATTAGCATTTTCCATAAAATAAACACCTAATTTAATCTCCAAATATATTTTTATACCATTTTGTTTTTATTCTGTTTACATCGGGCTAGGAGATACAAGCCTTATCTAACGGAGAAACCGGTAAACCAAAGGCAAAATCATCAAATATACTTTATCAGATTTGTCTTCTACAAATTCATTTGTTTCAACGTGACTTCATTAACAAAGCTAGCAATTCACTATTTGTGTTTGTTTTAAGTAACTTGCTGTCTTTTGACATGTTTTGATTTGTGACTTCTAAAAATTCAATTGGTTTCTTTGAGTTGTTTGGTGCATTATTTGACTGGTTTGTGTCTAATTCTAAATTACTCTTTTTACTTTATGAGAAAACTAGCATCTGTGATTGTTTGTTCCCTTTTTTCTACTGCGCTAAGGTATGTAAATATTATTTTCAATTTTTTTTGTCCATATCTTTATTTACAACTTGTTGGATTTTGAAAAACATAAAATGATTGACATAATAACACTCAGAAATGACAAATGTATAAACAAAATAACAAATCCAATAATCTATTAGCAAAATGCAATATGTTTGCTTTGCCAAGTGGCACCCATGATTGTGACCAAAAATGTCAATCATTCAACAAAAAGCAAATAGAAAAGAGGATGATTTATTATCATCTGAAAAAATTCTCCAAATGTTTTGCAAAGTTGTTCCTAACCAAGTGTTTACCTTTCCTATCAACAATACAAAATCATAGTAAGAAAATAACCCAAAATGAAAGTAAGATAATAAAAATTGAACAACCAATTGTAAAGAGAATGTAATACCAGTAACTTGAAAAAGAAAAGATTGTGTTGAAGTTGAACGGAGAGGAGAAGATTTTTTTTTTTTTTTTATGCAAAACCAAATCTTTTTAGATAAGATTGATACATATCTTTTTAGATACACTCTTCAGCAAATGTGAAGTGAGGAATACTCTCAAACTCATTATTACTGTCAACCTTAAACCTTTATTTTAATCAACTATAGTTCATCATGTGCTTCACAATGTTTTGATACCTATAGCAATAAATCACAACTCAACTGCTACAAATTTAAAGTGGGATCCTATGTGCATTCCTTGCCACATAAACTATTTCACAAAGCATCAATCATCTACGTAAGAAAACATGTATTGAAAAAATATAATGAAGCACTAATGAGATAGGTATATTACATTCTTCATTCTATCATTCTCGCAAGTACAAATATAAAAACATCTACAAACAATGAAATAGATAACTTACTAGTGTGTATACTTGTGCACAACACTGGGAAAATTGTTTAATATACAATACTATGTGTATACCCGTGCATTGCACACGGTGCATGGATGATAAAAACATACATTACATGTAATATTTATAAAATTTTATAAAAGATATTTCATTTAAAACTATCATATATGACCAAAATCATAAATGGGTATAAAATGCACTTCCTCTGCGCTTAAAATCAGACATTGCATCACTAAAATTTAAAAAATAATTCGAAGTCTCATTTGCTGAAGAGATAATTTACATTCCGTACCCCCTCAAAACAAAAAAGATATAATTTATTTAAGAAAAAATTCAGCATGCTTTTTTTTTTAAACACATCAGAGACCTTCCAACATCTTAATGCCCCTTACTTAGGTCACAAGCTTGCGTTACCATTACTCATACACCACAAAATATGCAACAAACATGACATATCTTAATCACATCTTGCCTTCAAGCTCTGATGTTTCACCATTAGTTTGACCGTCAATGTTTCTGAATGAATAATAATGTGTGCAAGGGTCTCTATTTACACACTCTTTCTCAGTCTCATTACTGACATTAACATTGGAGTGCTAACGTGCCTGCAGGCACCTTTCATTCCACCGTAAAGACTCATCGCCATCGTACCAAAGCATATTTCATCACTGTTGCCTCTCATCCATCCTCATTGGACATATTGATGACAAAACCGCAAGTGAACGGTTTTACCGAAGTAGTAAAAATAGAGTATCGTTCCGACAGGGAGTTATGAATTTAATTAACTTTTAACAATGATTAGAATGAAAGTTTTAAATGTTAAAAGGTTTAGTTTTTGTTTTGAAATAAAATAAAAATAATAATAATAAAAAGGTGTCTTAGGATTATTGGTTCATCATAATAACAAATCCTTCACAAACAAACCCTAAACCATAACTTTATATTCGACCTACTTTTTAAAGACAAGTTTCTCTTTAGCGTATCAAAGCCTCTTTCGAGGTGCAGTGAGTGTGTTCCTCTAGCAACCACGCCTATTCTCATGGTTGATTGCTATTGGAATCCTTGAAGAACGAAACTTTATATGTCTCAAGGTTTGCTAGACTATTCTCATGTTTCGCAACCCTTGTCTAAATTCACTTGTTCCAATATCAAAGCTTCGCTTTCGCATTATGAATTGATATTTGAGATGATGAATTAACAAATACTAACCCTCCGCTTTCGCATTATGAGTTTGGCATTTGTTAATTCATTATAAAAACGGTGAATTAGATTAGAAAGTAGATTTATATAAAATTAGAGTTTATGGCTTGGTTTGATTAGGATTACGTCATTAGATTTATCCAACAATCCCAAGACAAGAAGGGTCTACTCACTAACGTTCCTTGTAGACATAGAAAAGGAGAAGAAGAAGAAGAACATAAAATAAAGGTGAACTTTTATTCAAGGAAACAATTGTCACTTAT
>Ga0228711_1004370_pt1 | contig 21767 bp, 7 predicted proteins | sample MedpolnodulmetaG_2_FD_177996 | JGI IMG/M metagenome (GOLD analysis project Ga0228711, IMG submission 177996) | Root nodule microbial communities from Medicago polymorpha collected in Santa Monica, California, United States - brown nodules | ecosystem: Host-associated > Plants > Roots > Nodule...
TTGTTTTTTTTCTTTGTTTTTTTTTTTTTTTTTTTTTTTACATTCAGTATTCACGCTTCCTTATAGAGTACTGATCACAGCCACCAAAGCTACGTATCTGAAATTATCCCGTTGAAGGGATGTATGAAATTTTAAACTTTTAATCATTTTAAATGGGTATTTTTGGTAAATAGAGTACCAAAATATATATTATGATCTATGTGCGAGAGGTACGCTAGCTAGAGTTAATAGTTGTCGATCTTGGTAATATGTTGAGTATCACTATGTAAAGATGCGTGTTCAACTCTAGCACTGTTTGTCGGCACATTTTAAACCTTGAGTACTACCTTGGCTATGGTGATCCTTCGAAATTCAACTCATCTAAACTTTTTTGTTATAAAAAATTGAAAAGATAAATTTAGTTTTTTAAAAAACTGCAAAGGTTTTGTAAATGTAAAGATAAAAATTGTAAGGGTATTTTGATTAGTTGTGGGGTATACCTTAAATTGTTTATTAGAAGACAAAGGAATGTAGAAACCTACACCCTAGTTAGTACATTATATCTTGGCCTACTCTCAATATCTTGCTATTTAGAGATGCAATGTTTCCTCTTTATTCAAAAATAAAAATAAAGACACAAACCAGTCACATGGATATGAGAAATCGTCATTATACTGCAAAAAATGTCATAAAATCTCCTAATTTTATTATTCAGAGTTCAAAAAGTACATTATCCCAATCTTGGAACAAAATGTTTCTTCAAAGAGAACATCCAAGAAAATGTACACAATCTACACAGTTTCATAACAATACCATCATGGATGTATCACACACAACACATCCATAAGGTAACTGAATAATACAAAATGCACCAACAACATAATAAGCACTAAGAAAACTAAACATAGTCTTCTTATACTTTCAGATTCTGGCTCCACAAGGAAAATGAGAGGCAAGTTGCAAACTTGTTTTCAAAGCAAAAAGTTGCAAACTTGTTTCCATCAGATGAGGCTCAGATTCTGAACACACATTACACAACAACATATACTAGTAGTAGTAGTAGGCTTATAGGTTTTTTTTAATGCTAGACTTAGTAGCTAAGATACACATAGAAAACAAATTGGATGTAATTAGGAGAATGGTGATAAGGAACAACAACAAATAGTGTCTCGTGAGTACTTATTAGGCATTACTTTTTAGGCAGGGTTTTTGAGAAAATCCTCTTGCAGTATGGGCTTGTACGCAAGATTTTGTGAGCTCTAACTGCTTCAACCAAAGATGCATGAAGAGAGCCCTGTATCAAAACAAAAAAGACAAGAAAAACAAGAATCATATTTTAGAAATGACTAATTACAAATAAGCATTGTGTCATAAGCATAACAATCAGAATAAATGGTATGCATTTTATTTAATGAAACAATCTTCATCATAATTGTTTGCGTGTGTGCATATGTACTACATGGATGCTAGTGCAGTGGTGATTGTCTAACTTGATAACTTAAGAGGACAAAGTTCAAATCTCCGGAAACAACTTAGTGTCTCCTTTCTTCCATAAATAATATGCACAAAAAAAGAGTGTGTATGTGTGTGCGGCGCGTGTATTTATTTATGCATGATGTATGTGTTTACAAACAATAAACATGCATATTTTATATCATTAAGTGGTGTACACAAAACATTTTCCTTTTTTATATACTCTTCAATACACTTGTTATGTTTAGTCAACCCAACTTTCTCATAAATTGATCACTTATTGAAAAATACTTCAACTTAATAAAATATAGACTAATGCTAGAGTATGTTGGAGGGATTGAGACTCTGCAGTTTTATTAATCATTTAAAGTATGTGTCTACCTCTCTTCTATTGAATCGGGAGAGGATCTCAACTCGTTATAGAGTATGTAAAAAAGAGTGAATCACTAATGTGTTTTGTGTGTGTGCGTGCAATCGAGTAAAGTTTATACCTTGGTATATTCGAGTGCTTTCTGAACGACATAGTTGGCATAAGGGTCTTGCAGCAGACGCTCAAAATGAGGAACAGAAAGCAATTCTTGAACAATCCTTGCTCTAGTGTCTGCAATATATATGAGGCACTTTTCGACCACATGGCTGCTAAATTTTTGTGTGGAGAGGATTACATAGTTCCCTTTGAACTGTGGAGTAAGTTTGGCCATGGCACTTGGAATCTGCAACTCTATAATGTACTGAATAACATAGTTTCTGCAAAATAATGATTGAATGTGTTATCTTCATGTGCTAGCATTCAAATTTAGAGTAATGAACAGACATAAGTTTCAATATGAGATACATATCACTATTAGGGTCTGTCTGGATCAGTTTAATTGGGATCACCTAATGCGTAAGTACTTGTGAAACTGTTCGAGAGAGCTTATGAAAATAGCCTATAACATGTCCATAAGCTCTATTCGGCTTACTTTTATAAGCTCTCCAAGATGGCTAATGTGAACATCTTATAGTTTTTTCTTAAAAAAATAACTTACACATAAGCACTTGTATTATAAACACTTAATTAAAGTGCTTAACAGACTTTAATATATTAAGACTAGTCTGTTATGAAGACACAGACAGAGATGTAGGTAAGAAATTATAATTACCCGTATGGATCTTGAGCTAGGGAAAAGCCATGTTTGCAAATTTCTTTGACCAGCTTTTCTAGACTCTTTCCCTTTGAGAAATCAATGCAGCGTTGAAGTACACAGCAGCCATGTTGATGAGTAGCAACATCAGTCAAGAACTTTGTGGCAGCATCAAAAATAAACTGCCATATATGATAGAGGAAAATTCAGAAAAAATTTCAATTAATTTCAATCAAATCCACAGGTCAAGAGTAAAGTTGAGAATAAATCAGAAGTTAATAAATGTAACAAAGCAACTCTAGTCACTTTGCAGTATGTAAATTTTTTCCATCACATTGGTTAATAAATAAACAGAGCTATCTTAATAGCAATTGACAAATAGATACTTTAAAAATTGTGACAATTGTATGAAAAATTAAAAATGGTCACTTGTAACTTCAATTTTAGGCTTGTTTCAATGGTCAATACAATCAAAAAACATTGGTTCTTATGTCTTGAAGAATTAAATATCTTTCTATAGACAAATATTAATGGTTATTATTTTGTTAGGGGGAGAGGAGTTAGTAAAGAATTAAATATTTTCCTTTAAGAGGATGGCTTCACCAATATGTTCTTCAAAGAGAGTACCACAACACATAGGCTTATAAATATGCAAAATCTCAGAAACAATATTTGATCAGATTGGAGAGTATGGAAGAATGAAATTTTAAATGAAAATTGGAATAACTATATGATGATATCAATTTTGTTGTACTGCAGAATATGAATCAGTGTGTTTGGTTTTGCGTGACAAAAACTAATTTTGAATGAATTATTGTATAAAATTGATTGACTAAAATTTTGTTGAAATAAATTTGTGAGTTGCAGAGTAAACTCAAGGATAAAAATCAATTGTAGGATGCAAAATCTTCAAATTCTTGCTTAAAGTTAAAATCAATTATACCTCATTATCTTGAACACTCCAGCATGACAAGCAACGCTGTATGACATGATTTCCATTCAGATCCTTAACTAGATCAAGAAAACCAGGTAGAATTGCAGACCTCACCAATGCAATTTGCCTCCTTGATTTGAGGGTAGAAATCAGCTTCTGAACACTTCTTGTGCTGAAACATTTACAGTGATATTAGTATGTTTGGTCATGCAGGGACAAAAATCTCCAAAAACAGAACAAAATAATGATATTAGTATGTTTGGTCATGCAGGGACAAAATCTCCAAAAACAGAACAAAATAATGATATTAGTTTGTTTGGTCATGCAGGGACAAAAATTATTCTACCTTTAAGTTATAAGTAATTATAGAGGTAAAATCAATTATCTCAAAGGGAATTTGGGATAAAAGTGAGTTGAGTGTAAAGTTATTATCTTTCGTTACATTCATGTAAAAATGGATTAAACAAATAAATTAAAAATCAATTGTCTTGGAAAAAAATTTATAGTTTGAAATTAGAATCAATTTTAGAGACAAAATAAATTCTACTAAATAACATCTAAACATAAAAAAAATCAATTTAACATATCTAAAATCAATTTTAAGCTTTTAACTACTACAGTTCAAATTTCAACTTAGAATCAAAATTTCACTAAATGGCATGTGACAAAATCAATTATGCAACTCTACTAGATAAAAAGAACAGTGTTCTATTGGAGAATATGTTAAATTACCCATGTGTATTGAATGAGGTTCTGACTAGCTGACCAGGTACTTTAGTCAACATAAGAACAATCTGCAACCTTTGATCATCCCTACAAAACTCCAGCAATTTCTGCACAAGATAATTCCCAAAAGGGTCCATCATAAGCTCCACAACATTATCAATAACTCCATTAAACACCATTTCCATATCTTCAACAGTTCCTTTCTCAACCATGCCCTGCAGAAAACGACCACCATTCTGATCCTTTGCCATATGAAACATATAACTCTGTAGCTCAGGCAAACATGAACCAAAGTTCATCAAATTTTGTTGTACATCATCATCATCAAATACAAAGCTCCTACTACTATTTTCACTTCTACTAGGCAAATGAGAAACTTGAGGAATCACTCCCTCTTGTGAGTGTGAAACTGAAAACTTTCTACCACCAGGACCAACAACACTACCACCCAACAATGAATTATTGCACTCATTTTTCATGTCATTCTCTTGAAAGATAAAACTATTATCACATTTAAAAGCCACTGGTTCCTCAATAGGTCTAGTAGGATAAAGAGATTGAGGAAGCTGTTGAAGTCCCCTATTAGGAGGATAGTAAAGTGGTGTTGAAGGAACATTGTTTACAATTGGAGTAGTAGTGTACATGATAGGATTTGTTGTAACATCCCATGATCCTAAATCATTCTCCATTCCAAAAGAAGACCCTCTTGGTGAAGGATACACAACATGTTGTTCATAAGGGTTATAAGGCGAAGAAAAAGACGGGTTTTGCAGCTGAACCGGAACAACTCTACCTCTACCTCTACCATAACAAACTCCATGACCATAAGGAACATTGTTTCCAAGATCAATAGAAGAACCCATTTGAGATATTCCACTAAAGGTGTGACCTTTTTGCATACCCCACTTGATATTTTCAGAAACTAAACCTTGTGGATTTTGTGAAACCCCAAAAGTTGAAGCTTTTGGACTACCACCACCACCACCCATGTTTTGGTAACGTGGGTGTGTTAATGTTACTGTTTCATCATCAACAACGTTGTTGTTATTGTTGTTATTATTGTATGCATGAGATTCCCAAAAACGAGGCATGTTAGTGAATGATTCAACAAGATTGTTATTATTATTATTATTACCTCTGATTCTGGCCATGTTGTTAACATTACTAGGTTGAGAATGTTGTTGATGATGATCTTCATCCAAAAGGGTCATTGCAGAAAGATCAAGAGACAATTGATGATGATGATGATCATTGTTGTTGATAATCTCATCGCTGCTCCAAAAAGGAAACCCATTTGAATGAGCCTGAGGGTTAAAAAGTGATTGATTCTGAAGATGAGACATGAGTGATGATGGAACAGTAACATCATGGGAATGAGAAGAACCGTTGCTGCTGCTGTTGTTGTTGTTAATGTTATTCATCATAAACCTTGTTCTTTTTGCAACAAGTTGTTCATGATCTTTTCTGTTATTCATTCTGTTGTTGATGAATTCAAAGGGTTTGATTAATTCAGAATTTGAGAGATGAAAAGGTAACAAACAAGAGAGAGAGAATCATTAGAAAGTGTGTGTGTGTCAGTAGTAGTGGTCGGTAGTGTTTGTTTGTGTGCGCTATAACAATAACAAAAGAGCCATATTAAGTGAATCAGTGTTTTTGTTTTTATTGGGAGAGAAAGAAAGTGTATATTTGAGACAGAAAAAAGGGTTGTGGTATTGGTGTGAGAGAGAGTGAGAAATCGTCAGGTTTGTTCCTAAAAATCAGGAGCAGAGCTGCGCGCGACCACTTTTGCTAGGTGTGCTGTTGTGACACTTGCACATGAATAGGGTAACAAATCCTTTGGTCAGTCAAAACCAAATTTGAACCTTATTCATCGCAATTCTCAACAAACTAACACTTCACTCTCTCTTCTTTTACTATTTTTTTTAGTTAACTTGAATCGGTAAATGTATTTTTTATCTAAATTTTATTTAATTTTTTTTTGTTTTTTGTTTATTATGTATTTTTTTGAGAGGTTTGCTTAGAGGCTGTTTATTATGCATATGTACTAATAATACGATAACAACTTTTTTAAAAAAATTACTAAAAACAAACTTTTCTTTTATATGTATCGTAAATTTCTCAAAGTACCGCGTCTATAAATACTCATTATATACAATAATTTATTTTAATTTTCTGTTTTTAAAAACAAAATCGGCGATAATATATTTCAACAAACTACATACATTATTTTGATTTATACACTAAATATTTCATTTCAATTTTTAAATAATTTCTATATTTTTTACATGAATAATTATTGTCTAATTTAATGTTAAGATTATTTGCATCAATAACTTTTTATCCAGAAAATTGTTTAATTTGTATTTTTGTTTATTTTTGTTATTATTTTGGATGACCTAAGAGTGTGGTTAATCATCAGGGTGAAACTTGGACGTGCCAACTCAGGACTCCCAAGAAACATATATAATCTGCTACCCACTCGTAAATATATATATATATATATACCAAATCATAACCCTAAATAAATGCCAAGACAAATTTTAAAAAAAAAAAATCAAAAGTAAAAGAAATGAAACAACCTGAAGGGAAATTTTGTTACTCAACCACCCTTGAGTTCCTCCTTGGAGCGAGTGTTAAAGGCATCATTTGGATTAATTTGATTATTTTTATTCCTTTGTTTCGTAGTCAAATAAGGAGTTAATGGTACCAATTCCTCTCTTGCATTGCCACAGAGCGATGGGGAGGATCAGCAAGTATTGTTTCAATAGGCTACGTTCGAGGAACGATGTCATCAGGTTCGAGAGAAATGTTATCATCAACAAGTGGAATATCAAGACCCATCTCCTCACCCTTTTGAGTGCAAAGAGTCTTGTCAATAATGGAAGTATCTTGAACAGACTCCAAAATAAAATGGATTCTCAACCTGCCTTAATGTTATCATTATCATGCACAATTCATCAGCCATGTTGGGTGATGAAGAGAAGTATTGCATTTTATAACCTTCTTCACACAATCGGGGTGCTCAATGTTCTTTGCTTAGTCAGCCATTGTTGGAATTGCAACCTTAGGAGACGTTTCTAGTGGTACGGTGGCAGTTTTCTCAGCAATTGGTGGCAGAATCTGAGATGTGTGAACACCATCATTCTTGGCAACATACATTGGAATTGCAAGCTTATGGTGCTATGGAGCCTTGCCCTTTTTGTCCTGCTCAAGCATATTAGTTTCTTTCTTTGCTTGCAACTACCGATAGTTAGTGACATTGTGACCAATAATCCCTCTATGCGGCCAAAACCTCATAAAAATTAAATGCATATCCGTCTATTTCGACCAAAACCTCATAAAAAAACTCATCTAGAAAGATCCATATCCACCAAAATGCGCCCAAAGTGGCTAAATACCCTATTTTTCATAGATACAACAAGAAAAGTGGAGTATTGACTCCATTGGAAATTTTAAAGTTCTTTCCCACCAATATTCATGTGGAAATTTTAAAGTTCTTTCCCACCAATATTCATGTGGAAATTCCATAAGACGAATCCACACCTGAATGTGTGTCTGGCGTTGGGTGTATGGACTAAAGTTCCTCGTCCACTTGGAAAGTTGAAAAAATCCCAGGCTTGAGATTCATGGAATCTGAAGACCAAATAATACAAAAGTCTTCTGCATAGTTGAATTGAAATTCAAAACACCATGACCAAATGAAACCATCCACGTCTTACATGAAGTCTTCCACTAGGAGGAGAGTTTTGTCTTTAATTCTTGTTATGACAGTGGCTTGTCTCTCTTTCTTATAATCAATCACCCATGAAGGTTTCGTTTACATTCAACTAACCATCAATCATATTCCTCGAGTGATGTTGAGTCAAATGATGTCTCCCTTTATCACCAGAGCATGTAAAGGATATAATGGTGCAACTGCATACTTGGTGAGTACTTGAGAAAACGATGGTGCAGCAATTGGAGGCTATACATAGGTAGCAACATTTACAACGCAATGCCATGGGCATATGGATGCCAAACCCTCTGATGTACACCAAACAATAATTGTAATATCACTGAAGTGCAAAATGACCAAATCAACCAATTGGAGAACCAAGACGTGGTTGTATGGTTAGTTCTTAAACCAAATGCACTCACCAAATCAACCAATATCGTTGAATTGAAAACGATTTGGTGTTGAGCTAATACTTGAATCATCAATTGGGATTTAAATGAGAAGGTATGGTGGCGGCACTCATGCTAGTTAGTGTGCCCTAGTAAAGCATGTTACAAGATCGTTTATGTTTATTGTGCATATGTGCTATTAATTTAAACAAAAAAAATTCAAACTCTTATTTTATGAGATTATCAATTTAAAAAAGATTTTAAAAAAATTACAAGATCTTGAATGGAAGGACTTTTCATAAGATTAGCAATTTCAAACTCAATATTTTCTTCACCTACATTGAATACCAACTTACCATGCTTGACATAAATTATGGCACCTGCAGTGGCGAGGAAAGGTCCCCCTAAAAGAATTGGAACTTGGGAGTCCTCCTCCATCTCCATCACAACAAAATCTGCCGGGATAAAAATTTCTCATACTTTGATAGGAATATCCCTAAGAATTCCAACCGGATTATTATGAAGCGGTTAGCTAATTGCAATGTCATATTTGTAGGTTTCAACTCTCTTAGGCCAAACCTCTTGAAAAGGGATAAAGGCATCAAGCTCACACGGGCTCTTAAATCACACATGCTTCTCTCAATAGTTTCATTTCCAATCACACAAGGAATGGAAAAATTGTTAGGATCTTTAAGCTTTGGAGGCAATTTGTTTTAAATTATTGCACTACATTTTTTAGTTATAGCCACTGTCTCATTGTCCTCAATATTTCTTTTTCTAGATAAATTTTCCTTCAAAATTTTTGGCATAAGAAGGCATTTGTGACAAAGCATCAGTGAAAGGAATGTTAATGTTGATCTTTTTCAACAAATAAACAAATTTTTGAAATTGCTCTTCTAGTTTTGATTTGCCAAGCCTTTGTGGAAATGATATTTTAGGCTTGTATGGTGGTGATTCATAAATCTTTTCACTTTCTTTTTTTATTCCTACTCCATCCCTCTCATTTTGTGGTTATTCACTATCTTTCTCACTCTCATTGGTACCACTATTTCCCTTGGGTTCCTCTAGTTGTTTACCATTTCTAAGGGTGACAACATTCATTTGGGATTTAGTTGTTTGGCATAGGATAAGGGGCTCTAAGGGGTGCCAACCTAGTTGGGATGTCTTACAGTCTTTTTGATGTCATTACAATATTGATTTAGCCAAAAAATATATATAAAATAAGTGAAAAATTTAATTTAATTTCTTTAAACATTCAAATCTTTAAAAAAAAAAAATTATAACTTCAAAAACCCTGAATTTAAATTTTGACATGATTGGACTCAACATTTTTAAATGAAATAACTCAAATTACTCAAAAATTTAACCTATTACAATATAATCCTAAATCTTTTTCTTCTCCTTGATGCGGGGGAAAAGACAATGGCACTCGTGACCAGTAACAAACCTTCACCCTTCAAAGCTTCCCCACACTTTTGTTGTATTAACACCGCTTCCATCTTTACCTTCCATAACCCAAAATTGTTATCTCCGGTAAACTTCTCAATATCCCACTTCAAACCCATGATACTTGATTATCCTTTGATCCTTGCCCCACGGTGGGCGCCAATTGTTGTGAATTCGATGAAAATCACACCAATAAATACTTGATGTGTGGAGCAAGTAATAATCAAGAAACCAAAACAAAGTGTATGGAAGTTATAATCACAAACAAAAGTAGAAAACAACGAGAGAAAAGAAAGAGAGAACACACGAATTTGTTTACCCAGTTCGATCCAAATTGACCTAGTTTAGGGGAGAGAGCAGCCCTCCGTTTCACTATAATGATGATTAACTTTACAAAAGAGATATCAATGGGTTACAAGAATAAGTCTCCCGCCTAATTCTACCCAAAGTCCCAATCTCTTCCCGTGACCAAGAGACTCAATTCTAATAGTGTTTCCCAAGGTGAATCAACCCCAACCCTAGTGTTTGTTGCCAAGAGCAAACTCTATACAAACCCTAGTTTTCTTGTTGACTTCTAAACCCTTGTTTCATCCCCCTCTATCTCAAAGTTTACTTTGATACAAAGTCTATATTTATAGTAAAAGAATCCTCAAAAAACTGATACAAATCTAGGCCCGAAAATACGTTTCTGTTTATTTTCTACTGTCAAATTTGGCCACTGAAAATTTACGAAACAGAAGCCCAAAATAAAACAGGTCAAATTCGGCCACCGTGCTCTCCAATTCGGCCACCAATGTTGACAGCACCAGAACTCCAATTTCTTCAATTTTGAGTCACTTTCACAACAGTGTGATATTCGTTCCAAATTTACAATTGTTGTGGTTTCTTAATTATTACTTTCCCCACACATCAAGTATTTATTGGTGTGATTTTTCATCGAATTCACAACAGCAGCATTCAAGGCAGGGAGACTTAACTTTGTTTTCATTGATCGGTGTTTCGATGCTTTATGTATTAGTTTGCATCATTTCAAATCTTGCTTTGTAGTGGGTTTGAGTATCTCTTATACTCCTTTTAATGATAATCATTTTGCTTATATAAAAAAAACCAATTTGATAGTTGTATCCTTTTGTGCTTGTTGAAAATAGAGTGATTATATTATAAAATTTTTCAAGTGGTGAATCGATTAAAGTAGCTCAGGTAGTTAACGAACTAGTATAAATCTCTATGTGATTCTCTTTCCTATAATCTCCTTATCATTTTGAAAAGTTTTTATTTGTCTTAATCCTTTTGATTTTTTTTTACTAATGTTTTCGAAAAGCTTTCAGAACTATGTCCATAAAGGTTTTTAAAATGTGCTCTTCTCAAATAAATAGTTAGTAAAGTGAGAAAATTTTAAAGTGTGCTTCTCTCAAATAAATAGTTAGTAAAGTGAGAAAATAATATACATATTGTAACCACTAATGATTTGTTATGCATTTACATATAAAATCAGATAAGGCTCGTCTAAAGAGAGCATTTCATAGTAAAGAATAAAATGACCATTATCAATGATTGATAAACAAAACAATGATTGGTATTATATGCAAATACATATAAATTATCGGGGTTACATCAAGACTAAACTTTTCCACTTTAGTAACTAGACTAGATGAGCCAAACCTTATAAAAATAATCATTGATATATGAATCACTTAAATGGAGGTAAGAATAAATTTATTTGTAAATGTTTTTTTAGAGGAAAAGTTATTTGTAAAATGTTCTTTAATCTTTGAATCTTTCTCTACATTTTACTAGACACAATGAGCTCACCATGTACGCTCTAACCACCCTTTAAAAATAAAATAAAATTGTACACTATAACTAAAAAACAATGAGTTTAATGGTGGTGAATTGACAGTTCAAAAATGTTTTCCACACAACCAATAAAAACATTGTAAAATTGCCACGTAAATTAAAAACATTAACTAATGTGACAATTCTAAACATTAACTAACGTCAACATACCACCATTAAACTCAGAAACAATTGACTTCCTTAATAAAATTTCTTTTTTAATAAAAAATATTGATGAAACAAAATTTCATTTTGGAACTTTGTTTGAGGAAGTTTTGGAGATTAGTCTTGAGCAGTCAATGATAGTCATAGCATCTGTTTGGTAGAACGTTTTTCGCTTCCTAAACCACGTTTCCGCATCCAAACGCGGTTTCCATCTTTTCTGTCATGTTTGGGAAAGATTAAACTAGATCTGAAACATACGTTTTCTTTTCGAAACGCAAGTTGAACTGAAGTAGCAATTCCAAACTTCTGCGTTTTTAGAATCAATTCTGCATAAGCCTCGAATTCTTTTCCAGTTTTACCCTTGTTTTCTAATGCGTTTTCCTGCTTGATTCTTGTTATAGTGCGGTTTCTAGAGGTTAGGGAAGGAAGATCAATGGGCTTCTCATTGCTTCAGAAAACAAAGAATCCAAATAAGGCCCATTCTATTTTTTTTATAAACCCATTTGAATATCTTACAAACGTTTTCTTTTGACACCCTTCGTTCTTATATTATATTAAAAATAATACAATTTATAAAACAAATTAAAAATAAACCCTTATAAACTAATATCTTTTTAAAATGAATTTATGAATCAATAAAAATGAATTTAGGATCTTAGATAAGTTAAAATAATTATCTAAAATGATATTTAGTTTTAAATACAATTAAAAGGATAATTTGGTCATTATACATTCAAAATCAATTTTTATTCAAACTATCCAAACAACATCAACTCAAAAAAATCACTTTTAAATAAGTATATCCAAACATAATCAATTCACATCAAACTCACTTTTAACAAAAATCAATTCTTTCCACCGCCATAGCAAATAAATACATAGTGTAGTCCTCCTCCAAAGTTCAAAATTTAATTCCCACCCCACCAATCCACACCAAAACAGAATTGCTTAGCGTCATCCGAAAAATTGAAAGCCACGCTGGCGATCCGCGTGATAACCAATTTTGTATAATCCAACGGTTCATATCCCCAAATGAGTCTTTCACACGGATAACTACCCAATCCAACGGCAAACATCCATTCTCTCAAATCTCAAATCTCTGTATAAAACCCTTTCGTATATCTCAAGAGAATCATCAAATCAACGACACAAAATCGAAATCTCCAATCTCGAAACAAGATCTTGCAATCAACAATGTCAGGAAGAGGAAAAGGAGGAAAGGGTTTAGGAAAGGGTGGTGCAAAGCGTCATCGCAAAGTTCTTCGAGATAACATTCAAGGAATAACGAAACCAGCGATTCGTCGTCTCGCAAGGCGTGGTGGAGTTAAGCGTATCAGTGGTCTCATCTATGAAGAAACTCGTGGTGTTCTTAAGATATTTCTTGAGAATGTTATTCGTGATGCTGTAACTTACACTGAACACGCTCGTCGCAAAACAGTTACTGCTATGGATGTTGTTTATGCACTTAAGAGGCAAGGAAGGACCCTCTATGGTTTCGGTGGTTAGGTTAGGGAGTAGTAAGAAAAGTGAATTAGCACGTAATTAGTCGTAATAGCTTGTTGAATCTTTAATCTAGAGTAGCTGAATTTGGTGATTAAGATATCATTTGAACCCTATTAAACATGAAATTGAAACTATATTTCAGTTATGTTAGAACCTATTTTGCTGCTTGATCTTTATCTCTAGAATCTTTATGATAACATTGTGAAGGATGGATTAACCTCGGAGTTGTTTCTGGCATATATTTGAAATTGTCTTCTCAGTCCATCCAACACAGTGATTTGGATATTACTAGCTTACATGTTTGATATCAGTGTTGTACAACCAACTTTTGATTTGTTATGTTAGTATAACAATTGGATGCTACCCTTTTGATTTGGAGTGTTGGTAATAGCTTGTTGAATCTTTAGGTATTGCATCAGTTCTTAGTTCTTACTCTTGGTTATGTATAATTGTTGCTCAATTTCTGTTCCCAGCTCAACTTAATTGTATATCACTCGCTATGCATAACTGTTGCTCTCTGTTTATTTACACAAGCCATTTTTCTGTCTTTTTTCCTTGTTCAAATTCCTAATTTTGCATCTACTTGAACTTGTTATTATTGTGGCTTATAGTGTTTCATCAAAATATTCTCAAAAGGTTTAGGCAGCAAAATATTAACACAGAATATCCATTTCTTGTGTGTTAAAATTCTGTCGGCCCATGGTGCTCTTGTTCCAAGTTTTCTATTTATGGAAAATAGTCAAAATATGTTGCTTGAACCTGTTAAGGTTAATGGAAATTGGTATTGTAAATGGGTAATGTTGGGCAATGAAGACTGAACTTGTTAATAGTTTTAATCACATGGCACTGGAAAAACCAAATTAAGGGCAAATTGAGCCTGGATTTATATGTTTTCCAAGCTATAATTCTCATTACCACAGTCACAAATACCATTTTATTCTAATTCCAATAACTATAAGCATGTGGTTTGTTGAAACTGAGGTTAACTGCTGCTGTGAGTTTATAACTCTCCCACTGTGATTTGTAAAATCCAATGTACTACTACTGCTAGAATATCTGAAGTTTGTTGATTGATGTTAGAGTTGTTATAGTAAACTTAAAGTCATTAAAATGATACCTACTACTGCTAGTATTCGATAATTTTGGTACGTGTATTATGTGCTACATGAAACTATGGTTAAAGTGTTATGCTAGAACCAATTTTCCTGTTTGATCTAGTTTGGAAAAGCTTTATATGATAACATTGTAAAGTATGAATTAAAAAATGGCTTGAAAATCTTGTGGTTAAGTAGTTATTTGAAATTATTTTCATTGCTACATGGGAAACTTTGGGGATGTTTTGTGTAACATATTCTGGCTGGAAAAAATGGTTTACCCTACTCCGAGGGTAGGGAAGTCTCGTAAGAAGAAGAAAAGACTACCACATATCATAATAATGCCACAAGACATTACAAGCTTGTTTAGTCTTTATAGACTCGATCAGTTTTTACTCTTGGCTATGTATCAACAATATTCTTTTTGTATCAGCTAATATTGCAAAATGAGTGTAAAATCCCATTACCTCGAGTAACATGTTAAAGATAAGAACTAACAATTGACCATGATATAACTTATTAAGCCTATTCAAATCCATCCTAAGATAACTTTCACAGTTAAGTTTTCTGATCCCAAAATACTCCTTTACAAGACTATGACTAGTTCCTTGTGCTAATAGATTCTATATCTTTGATAAGTTTGAACTCAAAACCTCACGGTTGTATGTATGAATTTTAAATGACATTTTCCATTTCGCTTATAGAGAAAAAAAAGAACTTTATGACTGTATTTTCAAATAAAATTAAGTAAAGGGAAGTAGCATTTTAATTTGTCCACAATAAAAAATATATTTAACTTATGAGAAGTGCATATATTTGTATGTAAGACGTAACTCAGTTGACAATATCAATATTACTATTTACTAGAGTGAACGCTTTCATTCAAATTTGGATCCAAAATTTGAATAGTTTAATAGATCGACTCACACACTATAAATATGAAGAAGTCGAGAATCTAACATTCAAATTTCAATCCCTACATATCAATGTCTATGGAACTAACAAGCAACATGAACTTAAACATGTGTTTCCCATTTTATTTATAAAAAAAATAAAATAATGTGTCATCACACTAGTCACCTGTACCCAAAAAAGGGAATGCCATCACACAGGAAAGAGAAGTAAAGGACTGAAATACCAAGCTGCAAAATACAACAATGCCCTTCAACATAATTTAAAATGACCACACTTATTTGGTTTGGGATTTTCGCATTACAACAACCAGAAAAGGGTAATTTGGGTGTTTGACTTACCATTCTCCCTTCATATGCAAGGATGCTCTGTTGGTGTTGTACTACATTCTCTGTCCCATTTCACAAAGCAACCATTTTTCTTACAAAATACCTTCAAACCCCATCACAGTTTCTCAATAAAGATTCAAGTTTTTTGCAGAACAGTGTCATAGCCATGATGAATGAACACCCATTTGAAGAAACCATGATGGAGGTGAGGGAAGATTTCATGCTCTCACCAGATGGTCACAGTGAAGCAACTCTCAGAATAGCCCATTTTCTAAAACCCATTTCAAATTCCATTCATGAACAACCTTTTGGCTTTAACCCATCATCAATGTCTTATGTGTTTGACCCAAAAGAGTGGCCTTTAACAATCAACTTCATTGGTTGGCCTCGCCCACAAATGAAATGGGGTTGTTGGGTTGATCAACTTAAGCTCAAATATGAACTGGCATGGAAGAAAGCTGGAATCTTTGATGCTATAATGAGTACCAAATGTCGCATACTGAAAAATCAAAACTTGCTTTATGGGGTCGTGGAGAAATGGTGTTGTAAGACTAATACATTTGTGTTTCTGTTTGGTGAGGCGACGATAAGTTTGGAGGATGTTATGGTTCTCGGGGGTTACCCTGTCATTGGTGATCCTATTTTCGCGAATGTTAAAGACCGAGAAATGAGAGTGGTGGAAAAGAAGATGATCAATGCAAGAGAGGAACTTAAAAAGACTAAAACAGGTAAGGCAAGAATATCATTATGGATGGATGTTTTCATGGATAAAGGTAGTGAAGTTGAACATGAAGCATTTATTGTTGCTTGGTTATCATATTTTGTTTTTCCTAGTAAATGCATGTTGGTGAAAAGTTCTTTGTTTCCTATTGCTATTCATCTTGCTAGAGGAAATTCTATTGCTTTGGCACCGGCTGTTTTAGCTAGCATATATAAGGATTTAAGCGTGTTTAAGAAAACCGTTGTTGATGTGTCAAAATTATCTGTTGGTGGTGATAGATATCCTTTAGAAGTTACTCTTCAATCACCATTTTACTTGGTTCAAATTTGGGTGTGGGAGAGGTTCAAAAACTTACAACCGCAACCCATGTTGATCAACCGTGGAGACCCTTTATTGTTTAGGTGGCATAGGGTACAAGCCTTGGAAATTGACAATGTTAAGCTGGAATTAGACTCGGCTATCGATGATTTTCTTTGGCGTCCATATTTTAGATATGCAGATGAATGTGGTGTGTTTTATCCAAATGATGCATTTTTGGTACCATTTAAGAGAGATTTGGATAAACAAATGCTTTCATTTGTTATATGCTTGAGAGTTTCCGAGCTTGTTGGATTTGACTCTATAGAGCAGTATTTGCCACATAGAGTTGCTATGCAATTTGGAATGGATCAAGATGTTCCAAGTTATGTGCCTAGATTCAATGAGACTAAATTCATTGCTTGGAAAGGCTATTGTAGGCTTATATCTGATACAAATTTGTATTTCCCACCAAGACTTTATGAGGCAGATGTAACCACACGTTATGCAATGTGGTGGAAGCAATCAATATTGGGTCATGTTGATTTTGTTAAAAACATCGTGAAGCGGAAGAGAAGTGAAAGCTCAAGGAAACACAGAGCTCATGTTGAAAAAACTAACAGAAGTATTAATGATGTTGGTGTTCCACCTGGATTTCCTCCCAATCTTGTTGACATTCTTAATTATCCAAATTTTTGTGATGATGTTCCTGCTGAAATTTCTGCCCATGATTGTATGATAGCTGCTAAAAATATTGCTGCTCCTTCCAGATCTGTTGAGGATTGTACGCATGTGTTGAAATCGAAACATTTAGTCAACCATTGTTCTTCATCCTCTTTAGCAGATTCTGAATTTTCAACAGGCAGTTTGGAGGAAGATTATGAAGATTCAAATGGGAACAAAGAAGCAAGGATGATTGACAGAGTCTGTTTATCTGAGACTCAAGGTGAAAGCAAATGGTTTTCTATCACAAAAAAAGTCTCTTCATCCAACAATGTAACTGTTACGGAGCAAGATCTTCAGTTTCGCCCTGATATTTCTGCTCAAGCAGAAGCTAAAGAAACGGTTGAAGGACAAAGAAAGGAAAGTGATCATGAACTTGTGGTTTGGTTAAAAGAGCAATACTTGAAGAATCAAGAGGAACTCAGGCGTCTGGCAAGACAACAAGAAGAGATGTTACGGTTAATAGATTCGAAGGAGAAGAGGGATGAAGAGTTGAGGCAACTCCTCACTAGTGTTCTGAAGAATCAACAACCACCATCATCTTCTTCTTAAAGCTTTATTTTGTTTTTGAATTCTCTTCATTAAATTCATGACAGTGATGCTCTTTTCATACTAGCTTTCATCGGTAGTAGTTAGAGTGGTGAGTAAATGTGAAGGGACCGAAATTGAGTCTGTTATGTAGATTATAGCAATATTGAAGTCAATGAAGATATTGATTTTTTTTTATTTGAAGAGCATAATCTAGAGTATCACTTTTTTTCTGTTCTAAAATGATTTTAGGAGCATATTTTGCACTGGTTCTAACCAAGATCTTGTGCATTAGAAGTTAGCGTTATTCTGCATTATTTTTCACTTTCTTTTAACTGCTAATGGATGTAGCATCACATTTGCTGTGTTGGGAATGAAAACTGACAGATGATTCTGCAGTCTCACTGGTGTGGCAGATGCTAACCTGTTTCATTTTTGTTTCCCTTTTCGTGAAAACGATTTCTCGGGTATCATTCTCATTCCAATTTCTGTCAAATCATGTTTTAATTTGAGGTTTAAGTCTAGTTTACATCAGACGAAAAGGCTTTATTGTTCATGTAGCTTAAGCCTTTATTGATGCTATGCTACTGCTCAAATCATTGCTCCTTTAAGTGATGCTTGCCAAGGGTACTAGAGACACCATTTTTAAAGCTTACTTTGGTTAATTAATTGATTGGCAATGGGAGATACATTAGGTAAATGTGATTCTCCTAACTAGTCTTCGACATAAAAAACTAAGTGTAAGGATAAAATAGTTGAAACAACATAGCAGAGGGTAAATGTCTTTTTTTGATTTGTTTGATCTAAGGTTTGAGGGCTGAGAGACCATCATGTTAATTAGAATGAGTAATTAGTACTAATAGTTTTTGAAGGGAATTAAATTATATTTTCTGGAATCTTTATAGTACTGTTTTAGTTCTTACTCTTGTGCCTGTGTATAATTGTTTATCATTTCCTGTTCCTCGCTCATCATTGTTTACTTAGTTAAATCTCTTCTTCAATACTACTTAACTAGTTGGTTGATTCCAAATTTGAGTCTTAAATAAAATTGAAAATTCTCTAGTGTAACAAAGAATGAAATATTCTGTTTCAATACTAGTTATGTAACAAAGACTTGAACAAAATCCAAGTGTCTTTTCCAATCAAATGATTTAACATAGAAATAGATAATATTAAGAAGTAAATACAATTAGAAAAATAGGGATGTTAAATCTGGGCCAATGATGGTTTTGACCATAGTCACATAATTCGTAATTCTCGTTTATACGGATACGGGTTCGCGGTGCGCAACATGAGAATAATTTGATATGACTGGGATATAGAGTTTCGGTACACGTCGGTCCGTAGTACTAGTAATACCTAATTAAGTGTAGTAAACTATAACGTCAAAAAAAAAAAAAGTGTAGTAAACTATCAATAAAATTTTAACAAAAAGTTTTTTTTTTTAACTAGAATCTATAGACAAAACATAAATTTAAAAGTAATCACTACACCTCTTTTATCTCCTACTAAACCTCTTATTCCTCTTTCTTTGACACCCACTTCTCTTGGTTCGTCGATTCACTGGTTTCCACAAATGATAGAGGAATTTGTGCAAACCAATTCACAAAAGTAACACAAACTGGTATGCATGTACCAATTTGTGGTTCGTATCATGTCAATAGAATTATGTGTTACTTTTGTACCAAAAAAAGAAAAAAAGAATTATGTGTTACTTGAGATTAAATTTAGAATTCTCTTAACTACTTTGCATTGATTGTAGTTTATTATCCATTTAAGATCAATCATTTGGTTTAACTTGATCTAGTTTATATATTTGATTATAAAACATGCTATAATCTGGTATCTGCTAGATCTTGTGATTACTGTAGTGTATAGAATTTCACCAAAATATTATCACAAAATGTCGATTTCTTGTGTTAATCCAATCAGTGCACAAATCTTGTTGCTGAAAGAAAGATGTCGTTTGAGCTTTGTAATGAAATTTGGAACTGTAATTTAGCAATGTTGGACATTAAAGACTGAACCTGTTAATAATTTTAATCACAAGGCATTGGAAAAACAAAAATAAGGGAATTGAGTCTGAATTTCTATGTTGTCTAAAATCATAATTCTACCTTTTTTTTTTGAAAAAAAAATCATAATTCTACCTATTGTGTTCAAATTCCAATAAATACACTATAGTCTAGGGTAGCTGAAGTTTGGTGATTAAGGTTAGACTCCTGTTGTAAACATGTTAAAATGTACTCCCTCCGTTTCACAATACATGTCGCTTTTGGAGAGTAATTTTGTTTCACATTACTTGTCACTTTCAAGTTTTAATGCAACATTAATCTATTTATTGTGGAGAGAGAAATAATAGATGGTTTAGGGTATTATAGAAAACACATAATTTCATAAAAAATAACAAAATTTATTTGATTTCTTGGTATATGTAAATTATTTAAAAGCGACATGTATTGTGAAACGGAGGGAGTATCATAGTACACATGTATTTGAAACTATGTCTAGGTCGTGCTAGAACCTATTGTGTTGATTGGTCTTGATCTCTATAAGCTTTATGTTAAAACAAGAAAAACTATGTTTGTACTATAGTCATATAGAAGACTGATAGAAACATGAATTAGAACATAGTACACAAAGGAATAAAGGACTAATCAAATTGTTATTGTGTCTCCCTTTGTTAATTTTGTAAAGGAAAAGTGCCTTTTGAGATTACACATGTCTGATATCATATTTGTACAACCAATTTTTAATCTTAGGCTGTATCACTTCTTACTCTTGGCTATGCATAATTGTTGCCTTCTGTTTATTTAAGTATCTGCTTCAATACTAGTTGGTTTATTCCAAAGTTATGTTTGATCTACTATTTCAAAATGAGGTCTAAAATCCATCCATAATTGCTTTTTATATTGAAGGTTATGTAATGAGCTTTCTTATGTAACAAAGACTTAGACACAAATTATGCTCAGAGCGTTTTGCAGCAAAATATTGTGTGGATTATTCTATGAAAATGCGTGGGAGATGACACAAAAATTTTAGTTTTTTTTGTCTGACTAGCTTTCTAATTTTGAAGTATTTTAAGTGGAAAACCCCTCAATGCAAGGGTAAAAACCACGAGTCATCCATACCAATGAAATAGCTCCGCTATTATTAAATAAGGGTACAAGACCTGAATGTGATGCATAAATAGTGTCAACAACAAGGCAGACCAACAAAGTAATAAAACTTACAAATGAAAACAAGAAAGATGAAGAAAAAAAAAAAAATCCAAATCTGCTGCTTCAGTGAGAAGCATATTTCTCTCCACTCGGATATATTTTTTTTTTCGATCCAAGCAATGAAAAGGAAGAACTGCATGTTGCTAACCTTGTATCTAAATTTCAGCCCGATCCAATGGTTGATAAAACCGCAATCGAAGTTTTACTCTCATAGGTTTGACAAAAACAGGATTTGCTTTCACTCTTTTTTTTTCTTTCTTTTTCTTGTTCTCTTTTATGATGTTATTCTCTGTGCTTGGTAAGACAAATAAGCTAGTTTACGATTTATTGTACTAATTTATATACTTGTTTGATAAAATTAGAGGTGTTTGATAACAAGTTTTTCTTATTAGCTTATAGTTTTTCTTCATAAGCTAATTAAAGTAACTTTTAAGCCCCGTTTGGATTGACTTATTTTGAGCTTATGTGGGCTTATCTACTCCCATAAGCCTTTTTAAAGGTGTTTGGGTAAATAAATAAAAATAACTTATCATAGTTTCATAAGCTGCTTATGCCATATTTTAATAAGCCTAAATTTTCAGCTTACCCTCCGGTTTAACAAGGAGCTTATGAATTTATGTAACCTCCTTCGATTCTCTCTGGATCCACTTTT
>Ga0228711_1004371_pt1 | contig 21767 bp, 9 predicted proteins | sample MedpolnodulmetaG_2_FD_177996 | JGI IMG/M metagenome (GOLD analysis project Ga0228711, IMG submission 177996) | Root nodule microbial communities from Medicago polymorpha collected in Santa Monica, California, United States - brown nodules | ecosystem: Host-associated > Plants > Roots > Nodule...
TAAATACCAAAATATTATTATAACACTTATAAAAATGATTCCATAGTTTAATAACAAATGTTTCCATAACATAACTATTAAGTCATTAATGTCAACCATAGAGTAATCAAAAGATTGCACCATATTTGGGCATATAATTCAACAAGTCATTACATAATGATTCAGCAAAATATTAAACAAAATATTGCACCACAGTTGTGCTTATAATTTAGCAATTTTGGTACATAAATAAACTAACAAACATCACATAGTTGGCCTCAGACCCCTTGGAGTAAATCTTGGAGTTGGCATGAAAGATGTAAGCAGTTGCTGTTCATTCAGACGTGCATTTGGATTTTGACCCCTAATAGGTGGTGGCCTAACTCCAAATGGTACTGGATCAAAAGTTCCTTGTCCAATTCCTATTGGTTGTGGTCCTTGCACGTTCACATCAAATAATTGCTCTTGTCAAGGAGAACAAGTTACTTTAGATTTGTCACGATCTGCCCCACAAACACAAGAGCTCCTTAAAAATTCCTTCTAAACCAAAAAAATATGGCTTCTATTAGGAATATGTCAAAAGGAAAAAGAAAAAAAAAAGCGAAAAAAGAAGGAGCTCAAGGGCATATTTGTCATCCAATATTTCAGGGCAGGTGATGTTACCCAACACCACAAACATTATCATCATAGCTCCTTCAAAAGTTGCACCAGCCGGGAATCGAACCCGGGTCTGTACCGTGGCAGGGTACTATTCTACCACTAGACCACTGGTGCTTTGTTGTGGGGTTGACGATGTTGTTAGATATTTAACATCTAACACGTTGCTGAGAAAAGGTTAAGGAAAAGCCAAACCTAAAAAAACCCGGTCAAACTCTTTCAATTTAAGTGTTCCAAATCTTGACCATGAGAGTACAAATGTGTCTCATACACCAAGAACATTGGTTGAAGGTTGAGGAACTTAGCCTCAGTATGAGTCATTTTCAAAGTAGAAGATTATACTTAGCAATACCTTCCTTAATCTCAGGTGTATCCAAAGCATTAGAAGTATCATTCACAATGTCATGTTCATGTCTTGTCCCCTTGTAAATTGCATATGTTAATCTAATACTAATAAAATTGTTTTCCTTCTCTATTGATCTCCTTTAGGGATCATTGGTTGAAGGTGAAGTTTCACACGTTCACCTGTTGAATCACCTATGATCCATTCCATCTTGATTAAGTTGATAAAGGATATGCATTTGCATGTTGTGATGCCAAATGTAAAGAAGAGCTGAAAACAAGGAGGAGGAGAAACAAAAATTGAAATCGAAAGGATTTTCTCAACATCTTGAATTTGTAAGGAAAATGATTATATATATTTTTTTAATTTGAAATTAAGAATGCAGAGAGTGTTTATACACAGTAATCTGGTTGGACTAGAGATTTGTTGTCTGGAGGTGACTGGTAATTCCTCCTTCGTCTCGTCGAAGGGGTGTACTTGCAAGCACTTCAACGATCAAGTAAGAAAACACCAAATGTGTGAGGTTTTTAGGGTAGAAAGTGTATGTAACCTGATCGAGGTTGTGAGTTAACCTTTATAGTGCTGAACTAGGTTTAGGGTCCTCCCAATCCTAACTCGAACAACTATCTTCCGCACATGTGAACATATTAACACAAGTTGGCATAGGATCCGGAGTAGACAGTTCATATCCCTTTAGACAACCCTAATTTAATGTATTTATGGCAAGTCCATGTGTTGATGCATTGATGGAATGGGTCTTAGCCTAGTCCCAAATATATACAGAAAATATTATATTTAGACTATAAGTATCTTCTGTTATGTTATCTGCAAATTACATGTTTATGTAATTTATTATCCTTAAATTTCACTAACATGTAATTTCATAATCATATTATCTCCTAAAAAAATCATAATCATACTATAAAATTTTGTACCATGTTAACACCAGGATATTCAATACTTGTCATGTAGACATCACATCGTTTTAAAAGTTCACCTACAGAGATTCAGTCAGATTTCCGCCTTTCATGTCAACGCCATTTTAACATCGAGGAGCGTTTTTTGCTAATAGTCGATTAATCAGGGACTAAAACACCAATTAAAATTTAATAGGAATTAAACTTGAAAAGATATACTCCCCACATTTCATTTGATTAATAAACAGCAATGAACAAATGGGTAAAAAAAAATCCATCCAAGACACATAACCTATCATATCCCCCATTTTAATATGCAAGCTTCTAATACATTGAAAACCATTCAAAAGCAAGACAAATCTTGACTAGCAAAGAAGTTTCCAGAAGTTGAATCACTCGAAAGTAATGCTAATCTCACAACACTAGCAGCACCATTTTCAACAGATAATATACCTGTGTTTCTATTCATATCTGTTTTAACAAAACCCGGACAAACACAATTAATACATAAGTTTGGATGTCTATAAGCTAGAAGCCTTGTGTAGGAATTCACAGCTGCTTTTGAGAGTTTGTAGGCACAAAGATAAGTTGGCCAACCCTTGTTTTCGAGTGAACCTTGTTTGAAGTCTTTCAGAAACTCCTTCAGTACTTCGTCGATTAGCTCTTCGGATAGATTTTCAGTATCATCTAACACACTTCTAGCCCATTCGTTTGATATGTACTGAAATGAAACAGACCGTAACACAATTTATTTATGTTGTTCATGTACATTGTAACTGATGTAAATTTCGTGCATTGAATTTGTCGAGCACTACCATTTTAGACTCTGAATTAACCAAACTTATAAAAACATCCTCGAATGTGTTTCTTGTTTGCAAGTTACGTTTTGTATTCGAATATGTTTTTTATTAGTTAATTTGGTTCTTGGACGTGCCTTTCATTAGTCAGTTTAGTCTATTAAACTACTAACATAAGACAGCTATAAGGATGTCTTTGTAATTTTGATACATTCAGATACTATAATGATACCGCTACACATATTTAAGAGTGAAGACACATTTCGGGACTTGAGAAAAAATGACGAACTCTTTCTGGTCCCCAGAAAATGATAAGTACCAATTTAGTCCTCAAAAGTCTCAGATATCAGGCAAATTAGTCCTTTATACGCTAATTTTTGGAACAGTTTAGTCGCTATCAGAGAATATTTGAGGACTGAATCAATATTTTTCGTTTTTTAGCAGACTATATAATAAGTCGATGAATTTTTCTGAAGGACTAGTTTGGACATTTACTCTATCTCAAAAGAATTTAAAAAAAAAAAAACACAATTATGTCTTTTCCTTACCTTTAATAGTCCTGCAGTAGAGGAAACATTAACAATCACAGGTGAATCAGATAACTGAAGAAGAGGAAGAAAAGCCTCAGTAGTTTCTTTACCACCATAGTAATTTGTTATTATGCAATTTTCAGCCATCTCATAAGTTTGACTCAGTTCCCTCCAATTAATAGTTGGCTCCACCTGAATATTCATATACAAAATAAACCAAAGCTTATTCAGATGCTGTTATACATAGAACACCAATATAATCATCCCAAACTGTTTAAAGAAAACAAGCACACTTACCATATCGTCTGCGTTGAAACCATTGATTCCGGCATTATTTACCTGCACATGAAAAGTCCAGACTATTATTATGGCGAACTCATTCAAAAAATTTAGCAGACACTACACACACCTTAATCTGAAGTGTATGTGCTACATGCCACTTAATTCTTGTAGTTTAAAATACTTATATGCTCTACAAAAGTATTAAGCGTTTGTTTATATTGACTTATTTGAGCTGATCTACTAGCATAAGTACTTGAGAGACTGTTTGAAAGAACTTATAGAGACAACTTATGACATGTCCATAGGTTATTTTCAGCTTTTTTCAGAAGCTATTTGGAATAGCTTATGAAAACATCTTACAGCTAATATGAAAACAGTTTGACTTTATTTTATCCCGTGTTCAAAAATGGCTTATACATAAGCATTTATATGATAAAAGTTCATAGCAAAAGCACTTAAGTAAGTTGTTTATCGAAACAAGGCCTATGAGCATGAAGAATCAAGAAAATCAATCCAAGATAACTAAGAATCAAGAAAATCATTGAAACACAGAAAACTCCTTCACCAGATTAACCAAATAAATGATAATTCTGAATCATTTTATACAATTAAACAAACATAGAAAGAGAATAACAAGTTTGCAAAATTCTCATATGCATTATCTTAAATCATACTAAAAAGATCATTCTTACCAAGATATCAAGTCTTCCAAACTGAGTCTTAACAAACTCAACCAATGAAGCAATACTAAAAGGATCAGTAACATCAAGTTGATGAAAAACAACAAGATTACAAAACTCAAACTCTTTCTTTAATTTCTCAAAAGCTTGAATCCCTCTTTTCTGATTTCTAGCTGTAAGAACAACTTTAATTCCATTTGAAGCCAATCTTTTAACAGTTTCCAATCCTATACCTTTATTTGATCCTGTAACAACAGCATATCTGAAAAAGCACAAACAAATTTTTACCACTTTGATAAAAGAAATTAAAGGGATCTTTTAACATTTATTGGTCCAAATAAACATAAAAGGTACCTTTCTTTTGAAATTGCCATAGATAGATGATTAATTGAATCTAAGTGAATGGATGTGCACAAACTAGGGACATAATATTATATTTATAGTTCACTTTTATTTTTTATTTTTTGTTTGGTTTGGTTTGAAAGGTATGGTTCACTTTTCTTAATCTAAGATGATAAAATGAGTTGTTATTAATTTATTATTATATTGTTTAGTCAAATGTGTTAGGACAAGTTCGAGTCCTATGTAATATGCTTGTATATTTACTTTGACAATTTTTTAATCATGTGATTTTGTTCCTATGTAAAATGGTTTATTTTGAAAGTAGATTCCTTGCAATTCCCTCTAATAAATTTTTTGAAGCATTCACACATTCGACACATTTATCATTGTTTATTTGAGATCGGATTGTACAAATTTCATTTAATTTTCAAAAAATTTAAGTATAAAATATCAAACTTAAAATTTGGATCGTTTAGTCTTAATTTTACGATCATGAATATTTCGACTGCATGAATACCCAATTTTTTACTACTAGCAATTTTTTTAAGGAAGTAGAAGCAATCTTTGCTTGTATATTTTGTCACATGATTTGATTATTTTTTAGAAGAGTTTATCTATGATTTGATTATTTTTTTTAGAAGAATTCTATCTTCTAGATAACTTAGCTATCATATCAAAATAAAAATAGAGAATAGAGACAATCGCACGCACGAGACAACAACCAAACAAATCGGCTTGAGAGGTTTATTAGCTAACCTAATCATTAACAAATTTCCCAATTTTACTTTTACTAGCACACCTTATACGACTTCTTCTGTGCAATAATACATACGCACAAAAATACTTATGTCAGAGGCTATACAGTTGTCATTCTTTCTAATTCTCTCTCACTATTTTTATATTAACAAATTATTATAATTATGGTGTTTCACTTTCTATGATTATTATATTGTGAATATCATAATTTTACTGGTTGGGGTAAGAATAGATTAGGTTAAATTAAACTTTATAAAACTTTAGTTTTTTTTTAAAAGATATTATGACATATATTTAAAAGGATATTATGACTTGCTAGTAAGTATGAAAGTTTGTTGTTGTATGGATATTTTTAAAGATACAATTTGATTTAAGCATAAATAGACTAACAAACTAATATATCAAAGAGATTAAACTCTCTCTTGATATCTAACTTGAATTTTTAGAGAATTTGACTATATATTATATCGTATTTAAATTCTAGTTTATAATAATATATTTAAATATACGAAAAAATTAATATATACTAATAAGTTTAAACTATTGGAAAAAATTATAATTTAATTTAAAGTTAAAAAATAAAATATAATAGTGTTATTCATATTTACTTAAGTATGCGGTTTGAGAGACATTTTTATGGTACGTGGTCTCGTCTTTTTAGCTAAATAGGCTTCTAAAAAAGCCTAAGCCTTCTCTATTTAAGAAAAATATCCGGTCTAATATGGTCAATCGTATGCTACGCCATAGGCCCTTGTAGGCGGTCTGTCTTGTTCTCATTCCTATTCACGAGTCCTAATTTGATTGATTTATCTACCTCTAATTATTGTACTGTTATAAAGGAGATGAACACAAGTGAAAAAAAATTAGTTAAATGCTATTAAAATGGACTCCAATAATAGATTTTACTAATCTTTTACTTATAGCTTTCTCTCTGTAAAATGACATATTTAGGGTAGAATTGTCAAAAAATCAGTCAGGTCTAACGGGTCAGTCCATTACAACCCTGTAGTTTGGACCGCAATGGGTTGTAACAAAGTAACTTCAAAAACATTCTGGGTTTTTTTGGTCCAACTCACTTAGCCAAACTTAAAAAACTGATCGAGATGGATTGGCCTATTTAAATTAAGTAAAAACAATAAGAAATTGCTCTTTAAGCTTCAAAAATTGTTTTCCCGCACACCAATGACAGTTAACTGTTGTTGGGGGTGTGGGAAACCAATTTTTAAAGCTTAAAGAGCAATTGTCAAACAATATTTTAGTTTAAAAATATAATTTACACTAAATATGTTGTTTGTTATTGAGTCTCTCTTAAGTCATTCTGTGTGTGGTTCCTTTCACCTATGTGTGCGATATTCGAATGCATCTTCCTGTTCCCTCTCATAATGACTTGTATCTTGCTATTTTAAAAAATTATTTTGAGTTGTTAGGTTGCTAACATTTTATTGTGTAAGGTTGCACTTTATAAGTTGTTACAAGTACTCTCTGCTTTTTGCATGAATGTTTAAGTGATAGATATTTTACATGGATGTTGATTTGATTTACGTGTTTAATGTGTAGTTATTTTGTGAGTTAAAAATGTTCTCTGGGTCGAGCTGGTCCATCGTGTCGCATGACCCATTAATGTTTGAAATGGACTAAATTTTCAATTTAAACGGCTTATGAAGCAATCGGGTCGGCCTAATCCAAGACATTTATACATATTTCCCCACTAGGTAGGGTTAGTTCATTGACAACTCTGATATAAGGTTGATAAATGAAGCAAATCCGAACTCCAACTCCACATGTTCCGGTATCTTTTGAATCTATCGTAATAAGAGTTGTAAAACTGTTGTTGAGTAAGAATTCTCTCTATTTTTCAAAATAAACAAGGGTGTTGTTTAGAGAGAAATAAATACAAAAAATTGATAATAGATCCTATCACTGAGTGGATCCCACCATCAATATTTATTTTATATTTTTAATTTTTGTTTTGTTTTATTATCTCTCTCCAAATTAAAGAAATGTAAATGATTCTAAACGAAAATAAGTGGAATGATAGAGACATTCTCTCTTCAATATTCATTTTCTTGTTAGATGAAATCAATGTACCACCTACTATTTTAAATGATGCTTATTTCCTCCTCTTTATGAGATTGCTGTTATTATAGCTTACAGTTTTGTCCCCCTCTTTATGAGGTCAAGATGATTACCACTTGACCCACCTTTGATTGGCTCTTACTCCATCTCTTGGTCATCAATTTCTTTCCGCATTTATTATATTTTTAGAAATCACTACTTTTGAAATTTTATTTTATTTTGAGTTAGTTATTTTACTGATTATGTAAAATAAGATGGTATTGAAAATATTACTAATAAGGGTTTGGGAGAGTTTAATTGCTTATCATCTCTTCTAATTTGGGTGTTAGTTTTAGTGAAGTGCAGCACTCTCTTTTGAGCACTCTTTCTAACACTCACTTTTTTATTGGGTGAAATCAATGTATAACCTACATTTTGGAAATTGAACTCACATAAAGTGGTGAAACATACATTGATTTCATCTTATAAAAGAGTGAGTGTTAAAGAGAATGTTGAAAAGAGAAATAAAGAATTTGTTAGAATCTCATGTTAAATCATTGGGTTATTTTACTTAGCATTGGAAGTGCATTGAGCAAAGACAAATAAAGAATTTGTTAGAATCTCACTCTCAAGTAGCCAACAAGGCATTAAGCTTCTTTCTTATTGGTGTCAACATATCCACCCTTGCTTGCTATAATCTGAAGATATACTTGCTTTCCTTGGCAGATAATGCATTTGGTGTCATATCATATGCTTGAAGAAGTCAATCACGTGGTTCATGGTCTGACAAAGTATAGGCTTCTCTTTTCTATAGATGGCCTGATTAGAAATTTTGACTTAGTTCCTGATTTTCTTTTGGATTTTAGTTCTTAATGATTGGTCGGTTCTTCTTTTTCCTCTAGGTCTTTTTTGTCAACAAAAAAAAAGAGAACCCTTTCAATTTTTGAGAAACATTTCTTAGAGGTAATTTATGAAAGGTAGCACTTGGGTGTCATTGGTTTTTGGTGCTATTGGTGTCATTACTACATTTATGTCTATTTCTCTTAACAACTCATTCTCTCATCTATATACTTCCTCCGTCCCTTAATACATGATATAGTTGACTCAATTACGCATACCAATGTATAATTTTAAGTTTAAATATTTTGAATAATATATTAGAAAAAATTATGAAAATTTGATATTTTGAAAATATACATCGAGACGAATCTAACGACATCTTATACGATGTTATTTATCTTTGTATATTAGTAGAAAAACATGGTCAAAGTAAGTTAGGTCAAAATTGTACATTTTCAAATGAGTCATCTATTACGGAACGGATGGAGTAATTTATTTTAATTATTCAATCATCATTCCCTCTCATCTAAAATGAACATATGTCACCAATGGCACCAAAAAAACTATAGCACCCAAGTATTTCGCCACAGTTAGAGAGTGACAATATGAGTATGTTTGTCGACATTCATCCAAATATATCATATCTCATCCATCCATTATAACAATAAAACAACAATATTATATACTACTCCTCGTTCCTAAATACACGTTGCATTTTTAATTAAAATATAACATAAATGTGCACTATTTAAATAACTTATTTTGATCATATAAACATAAACATTAGCATGTAAGATGTTCAATTTTGATTCAATGAATATTTTTAAAATATCAACAAAAAAAATTATTAATTGTGTATTGACATGAATAAAATGGTTAGGTGCGTCATTTATTTAGGAACAGATGAAATATTTGAAAGAATAACTCAAATTTTTACCATTGAGTTAACAACTCTTAGACTTATTCATTCTGTTTTGATAAGACAAAAATATTATACCACACGCTTTCACTTTGACAACAAATTACTAATCAAACAAAATTCATTAATTAGGAAATTCATTGTATTTAATTTCACGACGAGAAGAATTTTATTTAAGTAATATGACAATTGTATAATTTTGCTAATTTAATAACGGGTACATATTCCTACATTTCTGGGTATTTAAAAAATGTATTTTATTTTATATGTGTTATTAATTTAACTAAATTCAGTTTATTTCATCTGCTTATGCTTCTATCGATTTACATGTACTTAAAATATGTTTTTTTTATTCCATTTGTATGTACCTATTAAGATATTCGTCTCATACTGGTTCGTGGTCAATTTTATTTGTGAATACCATGCATACCAAATTTTGTTCATCCTTAATTACATGTCTAACCCGGACAACGCTAGGTAAATACACTAGTATTTGTTATATTATTGTTGTCATTGAAAAATATAAATATGGTTTGTCGAGTTTGTTACATTCGAATGTCACAAATATTTATATTTATAATTTTAATTTATATCAAAAAATTTATATAAAATATCGTTTGTTATTTACACGCAATTTTTTTTTATCAAATATCGTCGATGATCTAAACGCGTTAGCACGATAAAAAAGAACGAAATCTTTTTGCTAGATATTATTATAAAAAAATTGCACTTCAGACTATTTATACTAACAACAACTTCATCTCCACCTTACAAAATCAACTTATAACATTAAATATATCTTCTTTATAAACCATAGTCAACTCTTACTATCTTTAATATATATGGGAGTTGATTTTTGCTATCAACCATATATTCTCATGATATTTGATTGAACATGGCCGGAGTATTATTGTTATGGAGTTGTTTTATTTTATTATTCTTTTGGTTATTGAGTTTATGAGTTCTAGATTGTAAAAATCTCCCTTTGAAAAGTCAAGACACCGTGGCGACACGGAGATTGTCTTCAATAAGTTAAGGACCAGATTTCAGTTGACTCATATTGGCCGGTCGATCTGATTCTGAATTCTGAAGGCCAAGTCTGTGCCGTTTTGTCTAACCTTCCAGAGTATTTTCATCAACGTGTAATCTACAAAAATCTACAAAATGGAGTATATAATTTGTCTGACCTACCAGAATATTTTTATTATCTACAAAAAATCTATGCTAAATAAATCTACAAGTATATAGTATTTTGTCCAACCTTCCAAAATATTTTGTTATATAAATCTACAAAATGGAGTATATAATTTGTCCAACCGACTAGAATATTTTGTAGGAAAATGCTAACAAATGTCCTTACTATTAGGGCGCTTGTTTAGAAGTTTAAAATAAATTTTTTTTTAAAAAAAAAATCAAGCATTCAAAACATTAAAACAACATAAAATAAGTCTTTTACTCAAAATTTAGTAATTATTTTTATTTTTAAATTTTTAACAAGTGTCCTTAGCATACCCTATTTTATAATGTCCACAAGTTCTAACGTCATACAAAATAGCAAAATTGTTAAGTTGAATACTATCAATTAAGTTTGAATTCAAAATCCTTCATTTATGTGTAGAGATTTTTAATAACCGTTGTTATTTTTTCTATTAAAAAATATACATATTTTTTTAAAGGGCTTATTAACAAGATTTTAATAGTCCGCAAAAGACTATACGAAATTCATTACAAATTTTGGTGCTTCTGGAATCTTTAAGAAAATCTCTCACTTTGGTCTATAGTATATTCATATGTTTGGTCCATAGTATCTTCCACTTTCACACAAGAGAGATTAGATCCTCTAGAAAGATAAATGTCAACTGAATTATAGTTCTTCAATGTCAAGATCTGACATCAATTTCTCCAGTAGTAAATACAAAGTTCCACTTTTTGCAACTACTTGGCCCTTGGAGGAGAATGACACAGTGGGACGAGGATTGAGTGAGAAAGAAGTTGACTTTTTATAAGCTAATAACATTTTGTATTTTTGAGTTTTTTTTTTTTTATCGACATAACTTTTTTTTTTTGAAGGAACATAACTTGAAACCTATGAGGTCAATAACAGGTGCACGACAAATATAATTTGAAAAAAAGAATAGTGCATCCTTTTTATTAAAGTACTCGTAATTTTTATTTTATTTTTTTATTTAAAAAGATAGCATATTATTGTTCTTCATTACACTAATATATGTAATAGGATAAAGTACTCGTCCTTTTTATTTGAAAAAAAAAAAAAAAAAACTAGTTTTTTTTTTAAAGAAGAATGGGACAAATCCAATGTAGATTGGGCTAATATTACAAGAGGGGTTTCTTCTATCAGCCACGTCCTTGAAAGAAGATTTTACACAATCCTCTGCAATTATACATCTATCTCACGTTCTAAAAACCTCAGCTTCTTCTTTAAAAAAAAAACCCAACTCAGCTTCACACTCATTTACAATGATTCCACTTCCATGATCAAACACAGATTTTTTCTTGTTTCTCCATTCGTCTTTATCATAAGAAGAATCGATGCTCGAGTTCCTTATTTTCAATTAGGGTTCATGTGTTTCAATTTCCTCCTTTTCATTATTGTAATTCCATTTTTTTTTAAATATTATAAGTTTATATTAATTTCAAAAATTAAAAATGTTATTTAAAATGTTTTCTTTTATTTAAAACACAACAAATTTTGACATGGCGACAACTTAAACATGCTACCAATGCCACATCATTCAATTAATTGTCACATCATCAAAATTGAGAGTCAAATTAATGGTGGAGACTAAATGTAAAAATATTGCCAACAAAGTTGTGGATTTGTTATAATAACTAGGGGGACTGAAATAATATTTAAGCCAACAAAGTTCAAGGATAGGCTTGCATGCAAATGTAATATCTCATGTATTTTAAGCCGGCTTAATTGATAGTAATTATAAGTAGTTGGTAGCTTCCCGTCCTTAATTATAAGACTCTTTTAAAAAAATTATTTTTCCCGAAATATAAGATCATTTGCAAACTACTAGAAAGTATTATTCTTTTTTCAAATATATCATTTATGGATCTTGATCACTTTGTCTCTAAGGATACATGTTAAGGAATCCTAAAGTAAAAATAGTACAATGAAAATGAAATATTTTAACTTTAAAAAGTTGAATGCACCATTTTGAGTGTGTCTCTCCGCCCTTTTTGAAGATATCCTTGCTTTTAACTACATCATAACGCACAAGGACTCCATAATTATACCATTATGGTCACCATTTGTCTATTCCTAGACCCCCTGGTGTTAGACTCAACCTTAAGTTGAGCTTGCTCCACCTCAATTTTCAAATGCATACAACCATTCTATTTTGTACCTTATAACCTCCACTAGTGACATCTGAGTATAGTGGGGTACAAATGAGGCAATATCTGAGGATAGTAGGGTACTCTTCTAGTGATATATGCTGACCTAACCCATTATTAAAAGTATCTAGTAGAAAATCATTTGCATCTGCTATTTGAAAACACCCAAAAATTTATTTATGTCTTAAGGTTATGTCAAACTTTATTTTCATATATTGACCACTTTTACTAGAAAAAGACATTCGCCAAACATGTTGTACTTTAAAAAGATGATGTCCTTGTTAGTAAAACTAATCAAAATTTTGAATAGCACCACAAATACATACCATTCATTATTTTCATATACTTTAACGACTAAATTTGAGAGATTGAAGGGGCAAAATTATTAATTACTTATTCATTTATTAATTTAAAAATTATATAGTCAGATGGGTTATGTCAAGTTCGAGTACTATCTGATGTATTTACTTAGACAATTTTTTGATCATTTTTTTATTTGGACAAATTTGACAATTTTATGATTATAATTTTTTTAATTACAAATTTGACATTTTTTTTATCATGTCAGGTTGTTCCATATGTTACATGGTTTATTTTATCCAATGATTTGATTCTTTTCCAAGTACAATTCAATGTTCTAGATAACTTACCCATCATAGAGAGTAAAGACAAAATCTATATAGTAAAATTAAGAAAAAAAGGAGTAGAGACAATCGCACGAGAACAACTACCGAACAAATTGGCTTGAGATGTTCTTTGCTAATTGCTTCAGAAGAAATGTTATTAGCTAACCTAATCACTAACTAATTTCTCATTTTGCTTTTACCCGCACACTTTAGACGACTTTTTGCGAAATAATACACTCACAAAAACTTATGTCGTAGTTTATTTATACACTAATACAGTTCTTCTTCTTCTTCTTTCATTATACTATTTTTTTTAGAATGCTAATGAATGACGTGGTTAGTGACGGATTCAGAAAATTTAAGTATTGAGGGCGGTATTTAAAATAATGAATAAATGAATTACATGTTTTTTCATTTTTTTTTGTCTTTTTGAGTGTTTTCTTCTTCTAAACCTGCCTTGAGACTTGAACGTAATTTCTTCAACTTGTAATATCTTCAGAGGTCCCTTGAATCTTCATTCATTGTCTTCCCAATTCTTCATGAGGAGTATTGATTTGCCGGTTTACAAGATTTTTGAATGAAATACATCAAAACAACTTAAAATTACTTGGTTTAGGGAAAACTACCAACACATGACTCGATATGAAAACATTATAAGATACCCCTTAAACCATAATCAATTTTTCTAAAACTCCTCTAATTTTGGTCAAATCATAACTAAAATGACAAAAAAAATACACTAAAAATAACGTAAAATGACATGTTATCAGTACCCCAAACTTAAATTGTTGAATGTCTTAAAGTAACAAAAAGAAAATGAATCTTATATTCTGCATATTTTTAAGAGAACTTACCTTCAGTCTAGGAAAAACAAGATTCAAGATTATCAAATAAAAGCTACCCAAATATCGAACAAATGAGTGAGCTACGCCAGAACCATGGAAACCACCACTCATCTTCATCTTCTTGGAAACAAACAACATCACAAAACAAGGAAATACACGACAACACATAAATGTGAGAACAAACAGAAACACAAAATAGCAAAAGCAAACAGCCGGCGGTGGCACTGACAAACAACAACCCACCCTCCAGCGTGGAGGAGCTTCACCCAAACCTATAGAATGCCCTTGAAAACAAAGATCCAGAGTGGATCTACATACCCAGTTTCGCCACCAACCATTGATCAAAAATCAGATCCGCACAAACCATGAAGGAACTTTCGAACGGCCTCAAAAAAGTCTGACAACGGCCAAAAAACAAGCAAGAATGGAAGACCTTGGTGAAGAAGAGGGTTGCCGGTGGTGCGGAGGGTGAAGCTCGTTGCACCACTGTCTATAGATGTTACATTGGATACAGGGGCTTTGAATTAGGCACATATAATCACATGAAGGGCAGGGCCGACCTAAGGACCAAGTAAGGGCTTTAGGCCTCAAATTTTTGGATGAAACAAAAGGCCTCTAAAAAATTAATTTGGTTATAAGTATATTATATAATAGATAAAATACAGACATTTGCATAGCTTAACTGATTACCAAAAATGCCTCAATTACTCTTGGTCATGAATTCAAATTTTGGTCTCCACAAAATTGATTTTATATAAATATTTTGTTAAAAAATATATTTTTTAAAGGTCACATTAAAATTTTTGCTTTACGTCTCTTAATCTGTTGGGCCGACCATAATAAGGGTTTGGAATTTGGCACATAAAACATCACATGAAGGTAAATACCAAAATGTTACTTCATATTTCAGAGGATAAAAAACAAATATACTAACATACATTATTGGGACCGAAACCAAAATCTGTTTTATATTGCGACAACAAAAAAAAATTCACATGTTAGATTTTTTGCTTAATTGCATGTTTGTTGCCTTAAGTTTATTTTAGTTTTAAAGTTGGTCGCTTATGTTTTAAAAGTTTTAAGTTGGTTCCTTACGTTTTAAAAGTTTTAAGTTGGTCCAAAACGTTAAGTAACGGAATGGACTAACTTATTCCAACGTGAGTAACGTTTTGGACTAACTTGAAACTTTTAAAACGTAAGAGACCAACTTGAAACTTTTAAAACATAAAGGACCAACTTGAAAACTAAAATAAACATAAGGGATCAAACATGCAATTAAGCTTAAATTTTTTTTTTACAGGTTTCCTTCACAGAAAATAGTCTCTTTTTTTTTTCAAGTTAAAATGTCACATAAAATAGTCTTATTAGATGTATATATTTAATGCGGATACATCATCTTTCAGACGAAAATTAGATCTTGATTTCCTTTGTTATGAAAGTAAGTTTCTTATGTTAGATCTAATCTCGTTAACTGTAGTTTCATATGTTACTTCATAGTTTTCTAACCGTAAGTTGTAAGTTGCATTAAATGTAAAGGGTACTCCCACCCTCTTAAATTATAAACAAAAAAACTATTTTTTTTCCTAAATTATAAACAAAAAAGACCAACTTTTATCATATTTAATTATGATTTTTCAAAAATTTATCTTTTCCAAAGAAAAATTAAATGCAAAGTGTATTCAATTTGCTCTCTTTTTCATTTTTTCTATAATCAACTACCAATAAAAATTATTTTTACATCTTCCTATAAAACTTATTTTAAAAATAACACAAAAACTATGTTACAAACTACTATATTTTAGTTTTCTTAATAAATGTGATTTTTTTTCCTCAGGACCGAGGAGTAGGTTTTTAATGGTTACCGTAAATTATAATATTGGTAAAATATTGAATTATTGTCTATTACATTTTTATTGAGTCGTGAGTTCTAGAAGTGTAAACTTCCACCCATTCTACAAATAAATGTATATTTCTCCCTTGGAAAGTCAAGACATTGTGGTGACAACGTGATTGTGAAGGCCACTTCCTAGTTGACTCATATTGGCCGGTTGATACACTAAATCTGAACCTTGAATCCCAAGTCTGTTATGTTTTTTCCAACCTTCCAGAATATTTTCATCATCATATAATTTGTTCTTAACCAATTTCAATACCCCTCGGTTTAAAAATTACAACATTACATTCAAAAATAAAATATAACTTTTTGTTGTCTTAGAATCTTCCTGATGATCTCACTTAAGCTTCTAGATAATGTTTAATTAATTCATACAAAGTAAGGAAAAATTAAGAAATGGAGTTAAGAAATGTATGAAATCTTCATGATGATCTCATTTTCGCTTCTAAAACATCTAGTAGATTCCCTAAAAAAAAAAAAAAATTTAGTAGATATTTAATTCCTTAAAAAAAATCTAGTAGATATGGATTTGACAATTATACGCATGATATTAATTAAAGGTAAAATCAAAATGATTCTCCATCGGTCTTAAATTATAAAACAGTTTTTACAATTTCATACAAATTAAAAAATGTAGTTAATTTTATAAGAAAAGAAAAAGTATGACTTATTTTATAAATTTATCTTTCATTAACGATATACAAAAAATAAATTAAAGAATAGAAAGATGACGATTAATTTGAAAAATATCTTTCCAAAACGACTTATAATCTGAGACAGAGGGATTAATTGATATCACATTGAAATTAAATTAAATGTGATATTCATTTTAAATCAATTTTCTAATGTTGAAATTAAATTAAATGTGATATTCATTTTAAAATAATAATCTAATGTGACACTTATAAGAAGATGGAGGGTTCTGTCAATAAAAAAAAAAGAAGATGGAGGGAATATAGATTTTTTTTTAAAATAGGCTAAAATGAAATATATTACCAAATCAAAAGTGTCCTTCCTAGCACAAGGTGTACCAAGGTAGAACAACAAGGTCTGAACAATATTTACAAAGGAAACAAAACAGGAAAAGTGATACAAATAGAAAGAAACTATTAGTCTATGCTCAACATGGTGAACGGACTAAGCCACCAACCATGAAAATTGAAGGGAAGAGTAGCCCTCAACCACATATAGAAGATAGACTTAATCCTATCAACCACCTAATGAACAGGGCATTCTTTGCCTTTGAATAACCTGTTGTTTCTTTCATTCTCATTTTATTTCAAATTACAAAGTAAGGAACCCTATTAGCAACAAAAATAAAAGGCAATAGATTAAATATATGCAATACTTGAAAAAACAAAATCAATACACGCTTATTAGCCTTTATAAAATGGATGTCAATATCTACAAAATTTTATTGGATATACATGCAATATATGCTTATGAAATGAGAAAAAATGGATGTACATGTTTTACAAAATTTTATTGACCTATTAACCTTTTTAGAAACATATGGTTATTAGTTTTTTCATAAATAAGTCAAATTTTATATTTAAAGTTTTCACTGCAAATTAGGCTTTTAGATAGGCAAATAAGTCAGGTTGAGCTTTTTAAAGGTCATGCCAAGCTAATAATAAATCATTTGACAGGTCAATAGGTTAACTTGTAAAACTGAACGCCGCCTCTTTTCGATACCACCACAAAAGCCGAACTGATTAAAATGATCAGGCACCTAAAATATTCATATGCTTACAAATTTGTATAATACACCTGGCAATCTAAAATAAATTTCGATTTACAAGAAATTAAAATAAGTGTTGCTTTATCAATCATTGTAATATTAATTAATTTATATCAATTAAATTTTTTTCTCAATTCGATATTGTGTACATTTCAACTAATTCTATCAACCTTTGGATTTACAACAATCATCCTTTATTTCAAGAAAATGTAAAAAATAACCCCAGTTTGATGCTCCGGTTCAATCTTGTACAAAAAAATTGATTTTATTTTTATTTTTTATGTTTGGCTGTTAACTTGAAAATAGTCTCATAGCAGCTCTAAAAATGTCAATATTATGGAAATATCATGATAAAGAGCCTAAATCATGTGAATACTTTAGATTGTCTACCAGACATCAAAGACCTTAAACCTTAATCGTTAGTAATATTTAATTTCATAAAATTATCATTTATTTTAATCAAGTAATCTAATAACTCGGATTCACCTATTAAAAATTATCACATTTATTTATAAAAAATGCTAACTTGTGCCTCTAGGACACAAGCAAAACCAAATATAAAAATATAATCTTTGAAATTTTATATGTCATGGAAGCTTAAAATTGTATCTTTCTAATATAAAATTTCATTTCTATTTCTTTTTTTTCTCTCTTTAATTTATGCTTTTAAGACAAACGGTAACAAAATCCTTTATTTTAGTGTTTTTTTTTTAAGGAATCCTTTATTTGTTGTTATTAATCTAAATAAAAAATAATCTAAAATCACAATTTTTCTAAAACAGAGAAGGGTATTTCTCCCACACACAGACAAGATAAATTAAGCTCCTCTAGAAAGATGATTGTCAATGATTTAACAGTTCTTAGACGTAAAGATTTGACATATAGAGTTCCACACTTCCACTTTATTGCAACGACCACTTTGTAAGAGAATGACCCTCCCCGGTCGAGTTTTTTCTGAAGGGTCTCCGTCGAGCTTTTTGTGGTTCAAAATTTCTGATTTTTATAAATTGTTATTATTCTGCGCAAAAAAATATTTTTTTTGCGGAATAAAAAAATATCTTTATTTATTAATTTTGTTAGGTCTTTAGTAACTTAACCTAATAATTTTCCTCTAAAATGCTACATTAGATTACCAGCAGTTTAACCTAACAAATTCCATCTAAAATGCAGCGCACCAATTTAACCTAACAAATTTCTTCTAAAATGCAGCAATCCCTAATATTTTTCCTCACTGATGAGTTTTTCATTCCTATCCTGTTGTGTCATTGTTTGTATATATCTATTGTTTCTGTAGATTTTTTTTTTACAAGTTGTTGTACACTTATTTAATACGTTTACAAACAGAATACCCTAATTTCCATGCAAACTCGGCTACCCTAATTTCCATGCAAATTCGGTTACCCTAATTTCTATGCAAATTCAGTTACCCTAATTTCTATGCAAACTCAACTATATATAGCAAACCCTAAACCGTGTTTCTCTAAAAAAAAAAAAAATTCTAAACTGTGGTAAATTGCACAGACAGTAGAAGAATCATATATTTTGATATTTTGATTTTTGCAAATGGAAGGTCACATGCATTTTATCGATATGCATATTTTTTTTTAGAATTGGAATATCCTTTTTGCGTTTTTTGTTTTTAGTTTGAGATGTTTACACCAATTTTGGCAGTTTTCCTATTTAGTTTTGTCGCAATTTCTTGGTCTATTATCTAAGGATTCAGACTGTGTCATGTAATGTCATGTTTTCTGAACTTAATCTGAATTTTGTTTCGTTCAAACCTTATTCTGCTGCTAGCCTTTATTTCCTATGCATATTTTTATTATTTCTTTCTTCGCAAGTAAAGTTGTGCAACTCTGAATGAATTTTGAGGTGAGAATCACATTTCCTTGGATTGGATTGCATATAGAGGAAGGGGAAGTGATTATGCAACAGTACGTAGTGGTTTTTTGTTTTGTTAAATAAGTAGTCATTTATTTTACTGGTGGTCATTGTTTTTAACTAATAATATCATCATCAATTTAATTGTATTAATAATTATGGAACAACTGCTCTAAAAGAATTAATTATGGAACAGAATGTGTACGCAAGTGTTGTTTTATTAGATAGACACCTAAAAAAGCATGTTTTTCGAAGCATATAACTTAAGTAATGATTTTTGGATTGTTATTAGTAGTGTTTTTTGAAGCATATAACATACTGAAGCATATAACAGTCGCTTAAACATGTTGGTGTATATCTACCAACACCTGTATTTTCTCACGGACAGTTGTATGTTGCTGTTTCAAGAATTACATTTAGAGAAGGATTAAAGATATTGATCACTGATAAAGATGGTGAAGATACCAATGTGACGTCTAACGTCGTATATGAGGAAGTATTTCGCAATGTGTGATGAAATTACATGTCAATGTACTAAAATTTTCATATTTCTTTTACCGAATTATTGATAGGATTACCGAATTTTCTTTTATAATATTTTTCAGATTTATACATTTTATGAAGTGTTTTATTTTGTCTACTATAGATTATCACCTGTTCTTTTTTTCAATGTTACCAATATATATTGTATTTTATTATTCGTATGTCAATCCCTTAACAGTAAACTCGTGCGACACACGGTCAATAATCTAGTTGTTGTTAATGAACTAAGCTCGACTCATATTAAAGACCCGATCCTTTTTTTTACGAATATAGTTTGATAATAATATTATATTAACTAATAACAACCCTAAGAACAAAAAAAAATATTTTATCAATAATAATTAGATTTTAACTCCCTTTAATTATTATGTCCCACATCGGATAATATGAAGAAATTTGTAAAGACTTGACCATATAAATAAAAGTCTTGTGTGTTAGTATTACTTGCACCAATAGTTAGTGGATTTTGCTATAACTAGTGTTACCTCTACTATTCAGTATCTGTAATTATCGATACATTATACAATTCTTTTCTTTTTGTACTTTATATGGTATCGGACTGAAACGGTCCAGCCCCCTCTACCTCTAAATCAGGACGTCATTCCTAACCCCAGCTGCCACCCTCGCGGCCATGGCCACCAACAGTTATACCTCAATCACCAACCCCTATGAACTATCCAAACCACTCGCCTACATCACAAACTGTGCCCTGCCCAACTCCCTGCACAATCAAATCAACGCCTTGGAAATCGCAAACCCTTCCTCGACATATGTCAGCGGTGTAATATCAAAGGACATTTTCTATCCCAGTGTCGCACCTTCGGACAACAACATTCTGGTATTCCTTCACCTCCTCGTGACTCGCCCCAACTCAACACTGCAACTGTCGATATCCCACAAACTAATTTTCTGGTTGATAGTGAAGCAACACATCACATAACAAATGACATTGCAAATATGGCAATTCATCATCCCTATACGGGTCCTGACTCGCTTTTCATGGACAACAGTTCAGGTTTAAACATCTCTCACTCTAAAACACTTTTAATTAATGATTTATCCATGAAACAACAAATTATTTCTGTCTCCCAACTTACCAAACAAACTAACTTTATTGTTCTTTTTATGTGAAGGACTTACAGACAGACCAAACAACTCACAACTCATAAAGGCTCATGTGTTAATGGACTTTATCGATGGCCTGCCCCTGCACCAATTGTTCACACCATTCGCAAGGACTCACCCACATCATGGCACCATAAGCTTGGGCACCCATCATCCTCTATTTTCAAATTTATTTTCCAGCATATTTCTTTAGGCACAAATAAATTCCAACTATTTGATTGTAATTCATGCCAAATTAGTAAAAGTCACAAACTTCACTACTATTGCATGTTTGTTGATCACTTCGCTCGTTAAATTTGGCTCTATCCATTGAAACACAAATATGATGTACAAGTCATATTTGGTGAGAAAAACCACAACACGAGGGGTGGGGGGGTGGTGGAATTGTGTTTTCAAAAACTTCTTTCTTACGTTCTGAAAAACTGTTCCCAGATTCAGAGTCTGAAGTAGTTCAGAGTCTGACTGAGTTCAGAGTCTTAATGCAGCGGATAATAGTAAGAGAACAGAAAAAGAAAGAACACAAGAAATTATATAGGTTCCTTCCACAAACCGGAAGTAGTCCTGTCCCCCTTGCACTTCCAAGGAGAGTTCCACTAAAATGTAATGTCGGATTACAAGTTGCTCAATCACACAAGAAAGAGACTTCTCAATG
>Ga0228711_1004373_pt1 | contig 21758 bp, 27 predicted proteins | sample MedpolnodulmetaG_2_FD_177996 | JGI IMG/M metagenome (GOLD analysis project Ga0228711, IMG submission 177996) | Root nodule microbial communities from Medicago polymorpha collected in Santa Monica, California, United States - brown nodules | ecosystem: Host-associated > Plants > Roots > Nodule...
CTGCATTTTCGTTATCATAGTCACGTATCCGCCGCCATAAATCCAAGCTGTCCTGAATCTTCGGATCAATGTGGGGCTGTTCTTTTTCCACCGAAATACCTCCCTCATTTTGTGTTAAATTTGTGACATGTGCATTATAATTTTGAGAGCTAGCTTGGTCAAGTCTCTCCATTTCTGCCAGCAATTCTGCTTCAACGGGTAACGATATTAATATTATATAACAACAAAGTATATAATCCTCCAAATATGACAAAAAATTCAAACAAAATTAATTACTATATTATTATTATTATTATTATTATCACCATAATCAATATTTAAATTCAAAAATAAAAGAAATAAATTTTTATTGTGTGCAAATATCATATTTAACTGTTATACTGCTTATGATTACAAGATTTATATACCTAATACTGTAAGCATTATATTAATACTATAAGCATTATATAAAATAAAATAAAAATCACATAGTGTATAAATGATTAAATAGAAAAAATGATTGGTCAACATAGATCAGTTGGCAGGGACAATGCATTGTTATATTTGTGTGTGTAGTTGTTGTTATGTGTGTAAATATATTATTTGTAGAATAACTCAATTTTTTTCAAATAATTTTTTTGACTCCTAATAAACAAGTTATATTATCCATTAAGAAATTTAGATAAATCTGTGTGTATATGAAATTTTAAATATTTTTCAAGTTGATTCAAGGTGATTTAAGATGTGCTATTTCCACGCAATCTTGATTTGATACTTAATGAGAGCATTAAATGGAAATGAAGAGAATTCTTTCTCTGTTAGGCTTGACCAAATCATCTCTCTACCTAGTGCAATGTGAATAACAAATCTGCAATAAAGACAATTTAATCCTCTTTTTTGCCTTCCATTGTTGGTAACCAATTTCAAATGAAGTAATTTGTTTATCTCTCTAATTACCTCACTAAATTAAATTTCTTTTATGATATTCAATTATCTCGATTTGCTATCATGAAGAATGGGGTATGCACTTAGGGGTGTTACGGTGCGGTTTATATCGGTTTTAAGGTAAAAAATTATCTCATTTCATTATAAAATTGTACTCGGTTTGGTTTAGATGATTCCTTTAAAAATCTTAACTAATCCGAACTAATATAATGGGTTTAATTACATTCATGCTTGAGGAAACACTAGGTCCTATGTGGGAGCCAAAGCGACAATTGACGCTAATCCCTATGGAAAATAATAAGTTCATGGTCCAGCTTTATCAACAAAGTGATCTTGTCAAAATTCATGATGGCATCCCATGGTTGCTTGACAATAACATGATTATCTTGAAGAAAGTAGCGTTGGAGAGAACCCCTTGACGATGCCAATGAACACAACAGAGTTATGGACTCAAATACACCAGTTGCAGTTTGGATTTATGGATGCTAAAGTCGGTGCCTTGGTCGAAAGCCATATTGGAAGGATGGTCAGGCATGACAAAGAAAATAATCATGGTTCGTGGAGGAGGTTCATGAGAGTACTAGTAGAAATTGTTGGGGAAGAACCGTTGCAACAAGACCTTGTGATTGAACGGGAAGAAGGTGCAAATATAAAACTTGTTTTCAAATTCGAGAAACTAGGAAAGTTTTGTTTCATCTGTGGTGCTATAGGTCATATGGAGAATTTTTGCAGTGATAAATTTGAATCCAGCTCTGCTAGTAGCAAAAAAAAAAAAGGGGGTCTTACCTCTGTGCTGATAATTATTCCGCTGGTGGTGGTCACAAAGTGGCGAGTGAATGGATTGTTGGTGGCCAGAGTAAGAATTTTGGTGGACAGAAGGAGGAAGGAACATCCATTAATGACAATCAAAGTATTCATTAAATGATTGTTGATGGTTACGCAAATTCAAGACATAAAATTTATGGGCGTTTTAAAGTTGAAATTGATGTGCAGACAAGAGCATTAAAGTTTTTCAAATTTATGGAATGTCAACGATCGAATGGAACAGGATTAGTAAGACGGTGGACAAAAATTGATTCCACTGAAAATACTAGTGGTGGGTGTAGGAAGGAGGAGGTCAAAACCAATAAGAAGATTTTTGCTCTGAATCTCACAAAATCAGATGAAATAAATCAAGTGTTAGCGGAAGGAATGACAGAGAAGGACGAATTTTTGTATGAAAATTGGGGAGGTGCAGAAGCATACTGGAAAGTGATAGAGTTAGAGGCTCAACAGAAAAATGTGAGCCCATAAAATTTTTTGGTGGGGGACAATGGGAGGGGGCCACATGGGGCCAAAGAAAAAGAAGCAGGGGAAGTTTCACTCAGTAGGGTCCCAAAAGGGGACAGGCGCCAGACAAGGCACGCACAACAAGGCCAGGTTTTCTTGTACGATAACTCTCACCAGCTGGGGGTCCCACAGGGACATCAATTAATGCAGCAATCATTAGGTAATCAAAAGTTGACTGGACCAGATTTCAGAAAACTGTTTACAAAGGATTCCGCGCCAATTAATGTTGCTTTTAAAAGAAATAATTTTGTCATACAACTACACAAGGTGTACAAAATTCAAACTTTGATGAGTAAAAGCAAAAATGTGCAATCATCATCTTTGTCCTCTATCTTTAATGCTGTTGCTTACCGTGCTGCCTTTGACTCTACTAAAGAAAAAAGCTCTCCGCCAAGTCGAGCCAAGCCGCCCAGAAAAGACATAGTCGCAGCTACTGTCAAAGCACATGGGAAGCCGCACAAGCCTCTTCTGATGCGCAACCCAATGCAGCCTGACTCCGTTATGGCTAGTGTACGTCGGGGCATCAGAGCTTGCGGACTTCAATAGGAAATTGGGCCTAAAAAAAGGTCCAGAACTCAATTTGCTGACGAAGGTGACCAAGGAAAGGAGGTTAAGAAAGTAGTGGCTATTTTTAATAATCCAATGTTTGAAAAAATAATAATCAAACGGTGGGACCTGGTAACCAGGCCTACCGGGATCAATGAGTATTGTATGCTGGAATTGTCGAGGCTTGGAAAACCTGCATGTAATTCCTAAAATTAAATTTGTTGTCTGGTATTACAAACCGGATATCCTATTTCTTAATGAAACTATTGTTCAAGTTAATAGAATCGAGGAATTTCGTTATTTGTTGGGCTATGATTCTTGTTTTGCACCAGATAGAATCAGTAGAGGAGGATGTATTGCTTTGTTTTGGCGAAATACAATTAATTGTAGTATCGTCAATTATTCTTCTAATCATATTAGTGTTAAAATTGAAGAAGAAAGTCGTGGGGCTTGAATGTTCACTGGTTTTTATGGATTTCCGGAAGTTAGTAGAAGAAGAGACTCCTAGAATTTTATTAATAGTCTTGCTAGACAAATAAATTTACCATGGTGCCTGATGGGGGAGTTTAATGATATTCTTCATGCTGATGAGAAGAAAGGAAGAGCCAGTAGACCCAATTGGCTTATTAGGGGATTTAGGCCAGCTGTTCAAGATGATGAACTCGTTGATTTTCACATGGAAGGTTATACATTCACTTGGTTTAAAAGTTTGGGTACTCCTCGTGTTGTAAAAGAAAAGTTGTATAGGGCCTTAGAAAATAAACCTTGGATGCAGATGTTTCTTAATGTTATACTGGAAAAACTTGTTGCTCCGTCTTATGACCACTTTCCTATTTCGTTAGATAGAACACTGGTGGCACAATCTCATAGAATTAAAAGGTCCTTCAAATTTGAAAATGCTTGTAGAATTGAAGACGGTCTAAATGAGGTAGTTCATAATAGCTGGCTCGAGAGTGCGGGAAATAATGTCATAAATAAATTATCCGCATGTGCAGAAGATTTGACGCATTGGAGTAAAACTCTTTGTAACAAACTCCAGATTGATATTGAAAATTGTCGACATCATCTTAGTAAGAGTCTTGGTGTCAATGATATTCAGGATGAGACTTAATTCGATAATCACCTACTTGTTCAAGAGGATATGTACTTGAGACAAATAGCTAATAGACATTGGTTTCGTGATGGAGATCTGAATACGAAGATCTTTCATGTTGCAGCTACTTCTAGAAAGAAAGTCAATAAAATACTTTCTCTTGAAACTGATGAAGGAATCCGTATTACAGATGATTCAGGGATGCGATCTATTGCGAAGAATTACTTTGAAGAATTGTTTGAAGGACAAGAAAGTGCTCGCTCTCCAGTGGTTAACTTGATGGATCAAGTCATCGATAACAAAGACAATGATCAGTTAACAATTCCTTTTTTGTTATAGAAGAGTTTAAAGAAGGAATCTTTTCCCAACAGCCTGACAAATGTCCGTGACTTGATGGTTTCAATCCTGGGTTCTATTAACAATTTTGGTCAATATGTAGAGATGATATCTATAATGAGTGTTGTCAGTGGTTGCATGAAGGGAATTCTCCTCCAACTTTGAACTCCACAAATATAGCTCTAATTCCAAAAGGTACAAAACAAAAAACTGTGAAAGACTGGAGACCCATAGCATTGTGTAATTTTCTATACAAGCTACTATCCAAATTCCTTGCAAATCGTTTGAAGAAAGTTTTACACAAATGCATTGTCGATTCACAGTCCGCTTTTGTGCATGGTAGATCCCATCTGGATAATGCTTTAGAAGCTATTAAATTGGTCCATTATATGAAGACTAAGACAAAAGGTAATGAGAAAAGTGTTGCACTGAAGCTAGACATCAGCAAAGCGTATGATAAGATTGACTGGTCCTATCTCAAAGATGTTATGTACAAGATGGTTTCTCTGAAAAGTGGATCCAATGGGTCATGATGTGTGTAGAAACACTTGACTATTCTGTTATTGTGAACAAAGATGGTGGGACCTATTATTCCAGGACGTGGTCTACAGCAAGGTGATATGTTATCACCTTACTTATTCATCTTGTGTGCTGAAGGTCTATCTGCGTTAATACAAAATGCTGAAAATAGAGGGGATCTTCAAGGTGTATGTGTTTGTCGTAGGGCCCCGAGGGTGTCCCACTTACTTTTTGATGATCATTGTTTCTTGTTCTTCCAAGAGGAGGAGAACCAAGCAAATGTGATGAAGCAAATTTTAACTAGGTATGAGGCAGCGTTAGGTCAAGCCATTAGCCTTCCCAAGTCTGAAATATTTTATACAAGAAATGTCAAAGAACCGTTGCAACAATCCATCACCAACATCTTAGGGGTGCGTGCAGTGTTAGGTACGGGCAAGTGTCTTGGATTTCCATCAATGGTAGGGCCCAGCAAAAAGGAAACCTTCAGTTTCATTAAAGATCGGGTGTGGCAGAAAATCAACAGTTGGAGTAGCAAATGTTTGTCCAAAGCAGGTAGGGAAATTATGATCAAATATGTTCTCCAAACTATTCCTTTGTATGTTATGAGTATATTCAGATTACCAAATTCACTCCTGGATGAAATTGAAAAGATGATGAACGCATTCTGGTGGGGACATGGAGGTGCAAGTAACAAAGGGATGCATTGACTATCTTGGGAAAAGTTATCAGTACATAAAAACCATGGAGGTATAGGTTTAAAAGATTTGGTTAGCACCTTCAAACTGATTCAAATAGTTTAGTCTCGAGAATTTATAAAGCTCGATATTACCAAAATATTAGTTACCTGGAATCTAAATTGGGTCATAATCCAAGCTTTTTTTTGCATAGCATATTAAGTGCCAAGGTGGTTGTTAGGCAAGGTGCCTGTTGGAAAATTGGTTATGGTTTTAACATTCCTACTATTAGCGATCCATGGATTGGGGCAAGATCAAGCATCCCTCCTGTAGGCCCTGACATGCTGGCTCTTCAACCTTATTCAGTGGGACTTTAATTGATCAAAATGCTAAAGTGTGGAATGAATAGTTGGTTCGTCAGTTATTTGTATTTGAAACAACCCAAAATATTTTGAATACTCCCTTACACCAACAAGTCCAGATGGATAAGTTGGTTTGGAAGGCAGATAAGAATGGGTGTTATTCTGTGAGAAGTGCTTACCGAATTTGTATTGAAGACGTAATAAATAATGATCATCTACGGAAATGTGGATATTGGAGTGGTATATGGAGATTGAAAGTACCTCCTAAAGTCAAGAACTTGATGTGGAGAATTTGTAGAGACTGTTTTCCAACGCGGGTAAAGTTACGAAGCAGAGGCGTCAATTGTCCATCAACATGTGTTATGTGTGAAGACCCCCCATGAAGATAGCTATCATATACTTTTTCATTTCAAGGCGGCCATTGATGTTTGGCACCTGATTTCTCCATCTCTGAACCAGTTTGATAATGCACCAGATATCATATTTAATTTGTTACAAAAGTTGTCTACTACCCAGATCGAGACTATTGTTACCATAGTGTGGAGCATCTGGAAAGCTACAAACCTTAAAGTGTGGCAATAGGTGTCAGACTCAAGCGTAACAATCATGCAAAGAGCTAATTACCTTTTAGAAGGTTGGAGGAATTCTAATTGCAAGCAAAGTCCTTCCAATACGATTCCTTCCCACCTCATCACCACAATTCGATTAACGAAGATATAGACATCAGATGGAGAAAACCAAGGAGTGGCAGATTTAAATGTAATGTTGATGCCTCTTTTTCAAGTATCGACAATAAGGTAGGATTGGGTATGTTCATTTGAGATTCAGCAGGAAACCATGTCTGTTCAAAAATCATGTGGTTCACTCCATTGTGTTCTGTTGACGTTGGAGAGGCCATGGGTCTTTATCATGCAATTTGGTTGATTCATGAACTTCAATTTGCAAATGTTGATTTTGAGGTTGATTCGAAAAGAGTAGCTGATTATTTCAACAAAGGTCGAGGAGATGTCACCGAATTTGGTTCCATTATGGATAGTAGTATCCAATTATGTAGTTCCTATTCAACAAACTCTCATGTCGAGTTTATTAGGAGGCAAACAAATGAGGTTGAACATGAATTAACTAAGGCAGCCACATCTAGTACTAGCTTCCGTATCTTTAATGAAATTCCAACATGTATTACTGATTTAATTTTTAATGAAATGATATAAGTTACTTTCCCTAAAAAAATATATATTAATATTAGTAAAATAACGACTAATAAAGTAATGGCTTTGAAATGCAATATAACATATTAAAATTTAATATTACGGAATGAGATTGATCAATTACATGTGAGACATATGAAATAGTGGAAAAAAATATTTAAATTAAATTAATGTATTACTTATACTAAAAAATTTAAAAACCAACAAATTAAATAATATATTAATGAAATATATCATACTTCTCTTTAGGAGGATGCAATATATATAATACATACTAGCGAAAAGATGGGCACGTGAGTGCCCGTCATTCCGCCCTATTTATTGCGCTAACGTTGGAAAATAATGATTGGTGTTTTTTATGAAATTTTGATTTTGATTAAAAGTATAATTAGCAATGTTTGTTACTTTCAAATTACAACAAACCACACCAACCATGTTTATATATTTCAATGATACAAAGAATATAACAATATTGATAATATAAATTCTTATCTTTTTAATGACACCAATAACAATCATTATTATAGAGATACAATTGTTTAAGGGTATAATTTGGATATTAAAAAAACCAGCGAAAAATCTCATATTTTCTTTATATATAGTATAGAAAGGTTGTTTGAGATAATGAAAAAGTCAGTCCAAAATCTCATATTTTCTTTATGCAGAACTAGCGAAAAGACGGGCACTCACGTGCCCGTCATTTCGCTCTTTTTATTGCGTTAACATTTGAAAAATATGAACGGTGTTTTTTTTATGAAATTTTGATTTTTTTTCGAACAAGTCAAAATGAATTATATTAACACTGACAAACGCAATCGCATCAGCACAAGACGTGCCAAAACAATCACGGAAAGTACAACAAGTCTGTCAAAAATACATAAAGAGCTAGCTGATGCCCAAACACATAAGTGGCCTCGACCATTACAAATGAGTACCGAAAACAAAGGTAGCGTTACTAGCTTTCATCCACCACAATGAATATGATTTTACTTTATCTAACATATGTTAAATATAGTTTTGTTGGTTCTTGAATAATCTGTTATTTCATTTAATCCACAAGACCCATACGCACAAGAGCCGTATCAAATGAAAAAGGGATCGCCGTGATTTCAAACCACCTGCATAATTCATAAATTGCAAGAAGTGATCTCAAATAACCTGAGAGATCGCCCTATCAAATCCAAGCCACGCCCGCGCCAACGGCCAAATAGCACCGAAAGTTGGACATGATAGAAACATATGAGTAGTGTCCTCAACATGCCCACAACCAGCCACACACAAACACGCTTCCGAAGTGATAATGCCACACATAGGCAAATTTGATTTTGTAGGTAATCGTTCCTTAAGCATTCACCAAGAAAAAATAGAAACCTTTAGAGTGACCTGTTTATGCCAAATTAACTCCATGTTTTGATGTGAATGGGGATGCTCATATGATGTCAACATGTCATAAACACCAAGAATGGTGTAACCCCCACTCGGGTCCAAAAGCCACTGCATTATATCATTAGAGGTATCCTGCAAAGACACATTAAGCAATAATTCCCTACACTCCTCTATTAACTCTTCCTCCCATGCCCACAAACGGCAACACCACTGCCACGCTTCCCCACCATCATCCCAACCCAACAAGAACCTGTTCCTAACTGTGATTGCTTTATTGATAGCCAAGTCATAAAGACGACGAAAGCGCTCATGGAAAGGGACATCACCACTCCAACAATCACGCCAAAAATCAGTTTCAGCCCCATCCCCCACCCTCCTCCTAACACATGACGCAAACCACCCCTCACCACCTCCGCCTACCCCATCTCTAATTCTCAGTATCTCCCTCCACCAAGAAGAACAACTCCGGCCCCCATCCTCCAAACATCCATCCTCCGCACCATACCTAGCCACCAACACCTTACGCCACAACCCCTCCCTATCTATTAACACCCTCTAACACCATTTCCCCAAGAATGAGATGTTAAACTCTCTCAACCTCCTAACACCCATCCCTCTGTACTCCTTTCTCAAACATACAGAATTCCAATCAATCCAAGTTATTTTCCCTTTCTCAAACATAAAGATTCAATGGAAGAGATTATACCTGACAGAGATTTGAAGAAGGAAAGAGCATAAACATGAAGTGCAGTCAGGATGAATTTTAGATTTAATTCGAGTAACAACAGGTTCCTAAAACAACTGGGACGGATCGCCCCCGATCGGGAGGTCCAAGTAGAGGAACAACACTTTACTAACTTTGCAACCCAACATAGACGTTGCTTTAGACAACGAAGAGTCATTAATATTAACTCTTACCAACGAACTTTTATGGAAATTGACTTTCAAACCAGACATAGCCTCAAACAAGACAAGACCAGCCCGCATAGCACGGACATTAGCCCAACTTTTGTCCCCTATTAAGAGTGTGTCATCAACAAACTATAAATGAGAAATAACCACCAAATTTGCGCCACCCACACTGTACCCTGTTAAAATATCTGACTCAACCAAAGTTTTCATCAAAACATTCAGACCCTCTGCTGCCAAAAAAAACAAAAAGGGAGATAGAGGGTCGCCTTGACGTAAACCCCGTTCAAGAGGAAACTCATCAGTAGGGCTGCAATTAACTAAAATAGATGCAGTAGTGGTACAAACACACTCTTTAATCCACTTCCTCCACAAAGTCAAAAAAGACATACTACACATAACCGCCTATAAATACCCCCAATTGACAGAATCATAAGCCTTCTCAAAATCCACTTTAAACAACATAAGTTCCTTCTTTGATTTACGGGCCTCATCGACCACCTTATTAGCTATAAGAATCCCATCAAGAATTTGTCTATTTTTAACAAAATCATATTGAACTTCTGACACAACACTCCCAATAACCTGTCTCAACCTATTTGCTAGGAGTTTTGCCAAAATTTTATAAAGACTACCCACCAGCAAAATAGGGCGAAAATCATTCAAAGATTGAGGGCTCTCTACTTTAGGAATAAGAGGAATGAAAGTAGAATTTATACCTTTCGACAATTTCCCATTCCTATGAAATTATGAAGTAAACCTCATTATATCATCTTTCATTTCAACCCAAAAATTCTTGATGAAACCAAAATTGATACCATCTGGCCCCAGACTCTTAAAACGGTCGCAGTCCCACACCGTTGCCTTGACTTCATCCACATAAAAAGGTTTGATTAGGCTACCCATTTCCATAAATGGAAGCTTTCTGGACTGAAGAGTCCCTACACCTGGACACACCTCATGATGCGCACATAAATTATTCGCAAAATGATTAAAAACTTCTTGGAGGACAGGCCCTCCACCACCGCCCCGTTCACCATAATCGACGACAAGGACTTTTGACGTCTTATGCCGGCCATAACTGAATGAAAATATTTGGAGTTAGCATCACAATCAAGAAGCCAGTTTAATCTCAACCATTGCCAGCAGATGCTAGTATTAAGATGGGACGTAGGGTGAATATCCGCTGAAATACCATGCAATTCACCGAACTATCCAGGGCCACCTGCCTTTGATTTTGATTAAACCTAAAAGTATAAATATTTGTTGCTTTCAAGTTATAACAAACCAAACGAACTATGTCCTCGTCAGCTTAGCTCAGTTGATAGGGACAATGCATAATGTATGCAAGGTCCGGGATTCAAACCCCGGCCACCACAAAAAAAATCAAACTAACCATGATTATGCATTTCAATGACACCAACAATATAACAAAAAAATATAATTTAAATTCTTTTTTTAATGACCCCAACAACAATCTTTATTATAGAAAAAAGTGTTTAAGGGTATACTTGGGATAATGAAAAAGTGACACCAACAATATAACAAAAAAATATAATCTAAATTATTTTTTAATGACGCCAACAACAATATTTATTATAGAAAAAGGTGTTTAAGGTTATAATTGGGATAATGAAAAAGAAAGTATAAATATACGCATCTAGTTTGTTATACTTTTTAAATGCTAAAGGAAAAAAAAAACTAGACATATATGTATGAATGTATGTATGTATGTATATTCATATCGTGTTTATTACATTTTTTTAATAGTTAAACTTATTTTTATCTATTTCTTACATGTATTATATGTATTGAAAATTGAGTGTATATTTTGAACGAGAAAAAGCCAACCTAAAAGGGTTGAAAGGGATTTTTTATTTATTTATATATAGTATATATATAAATATATTTGATCTAGTTTGTTACATTTTTTTAAGGATAAAGAAAAAAACAAATGAACATATCCTGTTTGTAATTACATGATATATTTTGTGTGGTAAAAAAAATCATGTTTGTTACACTTTTTTTAATAAATTATATAAGGTTCTTAGTTATTGTTCATGATGTTTTCGTGAACAATTTGTTACATTTTTTTTTAATATTTGAACTTACTTTTTTCTAATTGTGATACGTGTTATTTGTATTGAAAATTAAGGGTAATTGAAGGAGGAAAAATCAGCCCAAAAGAGATTATGTTCTTTATATATTATAGATTATAGATAAACAAATAATTAAGTATTAAAATATATGCATCAAGTTTGATTGAATTTAAAAAAAATCAATTCATGACATTTTCGTTTCACAAAGTTACTTCGTTTAATGTCATGAATGTTGGTCCACCTGAGATATTTATGGTTAATCCCTTAACGGGTAGGACTAAAACGTGTAACGAAAATGAATTTAAAAGATTCAAACAGACTTTTTATTAATTATGGGACCAAAACGATTAAAAAAAATAGTTAAGGGTCAAAAAGAGAAATTAAGCCTTGTTTTATTTTTGGCCGGGATGTTGTTGTATTTGATATATCTCATTGATCAAAGATTGTAGTGTAGTATTTTTGTTTGTTAAAGACCTCACTTAATTCGTTTTGTTTGTTTTTTTTGTTTGCGGTGAATTTGTATTAAACGTTTTTTTTATTAGTTGTGTTGTCTGTGTTAATTTGATCGTCACCATTTGATTAAGTTTTCATGTGATATTTACAATTTTCATTTGATGGTATCAAGATTATTGTCTTTTGATGTTCTTGAGTAAGAAATTTGCGAGATTTTCACACGCACAAGTACCAGACTAGTTATATACAAAGACGGAAGATATATATATATATATATATATATATCTATATATATATATAAATAAAACGTATTACTTCTCAGATGTAATTAGTTATTTTTAGACACCCATCAATGAAAATAAACAATTTATTGGTGGGGTCAAGATAGTTCATGAATACTATCTAAAAAAGTGAATGTTCATTGGTTGAGGTAAATTACCAACCATTATTCAATGGATACTCTAGTTGTCACCTTTATAAAAAGAATCCTGCTCTTCTCCCATCAAGTTTCGCTCCCACCCAGCCAAACTAACAAAAATACCTCTGCGTTAGTTAACAAATGCAAGTGTAAAACTATCTGTTAGTTAACTAACGCTGCGTGACTTAAGATACGCATGTGTAAAACAATGCGTTAGTTAACTCAAGCAGAGTGTTAACACATGCGTGAGTTAACTCACGCTGATATATCAGTAGAGAGTTAATTGTTGTACAAATATGCATTCAATGCAAAGTGTGTCATTAATGACCCGTAATCTTTACACGCTCATAATTGAACCGAATTATGCCAGTTTAACAACATTATCAGATAATACAACATAATCGATCAAAATTACACAAAATCATCGTTTTTCTCACAAACACATAGTCACACATAAACGATCCAAACGGTCCAAATTACACAAATTCGCCGATAATGACACGTAATCATGTAATCACACTTAACGATACGTAAACGATCCAAATTACATGAATTTGTACTTAAATTCTCAAAATCACATAACGGTCAAATAACCAAAATTCATAGTTTTTCTCAAAATCACATAATCATATATAAACGATCCAAATTACAAAAATTCGTCGTTAATGACGCATAATCACTTAATCACATATAATGACACATAAATGATCGAAATTACATCAATTTGTCCTTAAATTCTCAAAATCACAAAGTCTCACATAAACGATCCAAATTACACATAAACACAAATTCATTTAAATTCAACATTACGTATACAAATTCGAACGCATTAGGCTATTAAACATTTAACACTTCAACAGATCAGACAAAAAGATGTAAATTATTATCCTCAACCATTAACTTAAACATGTAATCAACGTTGCTATCATCTTTGAGATGTTATGGATAATACACGGTCTTCCAAAAGTCCTCTTCCTTATCCTCCCCCAAGTCGAGGCCTAACACATTTACTATCACATCACATGTTCTATGACTTGAACCAATATGGATAAAGAAGTCGTCAAGTTTTGACTTCAACTCGTCCAACTTGTCGATAGGGTTTACAAAGAACCTAGCCCTCTTTTTCACATCTACATAACGAACATGAAGTTTAACTGGATCTTGTGCATCTTCAGACATGTTTTACTTCACAAAATATAATGAAAAACAAATATGAGAGAAATGAGATAAAATAAATAGTTGAATAATTAGAGACCAAAAAATGCGAGCAATAATTGGCGTGACATAACCGGCCACGCAAAAAAAAATTTACTTCATATATTTATATAATATTAGTTACATATTGGCCACAAATATCCAAATTACATATCCGGCCACCAAAAAATACTTGGGTGTGATATCTTGCAAAAAATAGGACAAACACCGACCAAAAAGTCTCAAAACATATAACCATCTAAGTAGTCTAGTGATAGTGCATAATCTTCGTCTTCTTCTATGTTTTCCATGACTTCAAATTCTTGTTTCTTTTTTTCCGGAGTGGGAGTATCACCATAAATAATTGGATTGTGCTCATTTGTTCGTTTCTTTGGCGGCTTCGGCTCCTTGGACATGAGTTCATTGAATGCGTTTTGTCTATCCAAAAATGCAAAATGCCAATTCTCTGCCTCACCAATCTTGTTATTATTCCACTCCATACAACTCGGTAGTAACAGACAACCTTCCTTCAAAATAACATGAAGATAGTGGTTGGAAATTAAGCAAAGACACATGATGTTGGCATGTGGATTAAGTGGTGGAGCACTTCGGATTGGGAAATATGTCTCACATATACCTTTTTCGGGCAAAGTCAAATAGAACAACGACTCTTTTGTAGCAAGTAGCAATAATGTGACCCATATTCGGAGTGGTCAACCACTTATCTTCCGGCGCAATACCACTTGTACATTTTGAAGGGTGTAAACCATTCAAGATTTTGTTATAACGCTCCTTCGTGTCTTATATCGGCATGTAGTCACTCTTATGATTTTTCAACTCATGAATAAGTACTCGACGAATCAATACATGATCTTCCCCATCCATCCCCAAGTGCCTAGCTATCACCCGGAATCCACAATGACCATCCTCTTTAACATCCACAATTTCTTCAACAAAAGGTCTCATGATATTTGGAATTTTTGAAAGGCATTGCAACCCACCAATCATTTGTATCCTTAACAAAGAAACCTTTCAACCTAAACGGACAATTACATTTCCTTGAGCCGATGCTTTCAAGGTTCGGTTTCTTCCTCGCCTTAGGTGGCTTGTATATCCCACTCCATTCACATTGCATCATCAAGTACGGTCTTTTTAAAATTGATTTATCTATACTAACAGTAAATCCGACCCTTTCCCCTTGTCGGCGAACCCAACCAAGTAACTCTTCTCGCTCTCTCCATCTTGCATTTGTTGTAAAAAATGAGGCGGTGTCGCGAACTTTGCAAACAACACGGATAGGTACCGGTTTAGGTTCTTCAATTTTACTAATGCGAACTTGAAATGAAATTTTGACTTTAAATGGTTTCACATTAACGGTTGGTTTGATATCGCTGGAACCTACGCCGAAAGCATCGCTGAAAGCTTCATTTTTGGCCGGTTTCGTTCAACGTCATCAACTACCACATTGTCAACCATCTCACTATATATCTATTGAATAAAAAAATAACAAAGAAAAAATAAATAAATTACTTGTGGAACAAGCTAACCAAGAACAAAAGTGGCGCAAAAAATTCAAAAAACTGGACTGTACAAAGTAGCGTGACTAAAGTCACGCAACCCTTAACTCCTGCATGACTTAAGTCACGCAACCTTTAACCCTTGCGCAAGTTAACGTGTGCCAAGCCCTATTCCCTACGAAAAACAGACGAACCAAGCATAAAAATCAGCAAAATGATATGAGTTTAGATGATACAATACCTGATATTTGATGCTCAATGAACATAGAAATTTACTTCCTGACGATTTGCAATGATTTGGGATGAGGATTTTGACCCAAAAAATCGCACTTTTTGGGTTTTAGAATGTGGAGGGAAAGAAAATGGTGCTTAGAGTATGGACTAGGTTTTGTATAGAAACAGTAACTCTGCGTGACTTAACTCACACTGCATGAGTTAAGTAACGCAACGTTACTTAAATAACGCATAAGTATATATAGTATTTTAGTTGGGTGTGAATGTTGTGTTGGGAAGAGCAGGATTCTTATAAAAATACCAATGTATATAAGATCTCATTAGAACTATATTGTAGTTAAACATCTTTGCAAACATAGGTACATAGCTATTGCCACTATATTGTAGTTAAACATCTTTGCAAACATAGGTACATAGCTATTGCCATGTGTCCAACTATAGAGTGTGCCACGTCCGCCGCTGAAGTTCTTCATATACCTTTTGAGACTCTAGTAAAAAAGAATCTCATTCATTCCCACGCAGAAGGAGTGCATGTGCTCCATATAATAAAACAATAACAAAACAATAAAGCAAAGGAATGGTGGTCAGGTCAGTAGAAGCAAATTCAAAATTTGTCTTTGATGGAATATAATTAAGTATCACACCACCACATTCTGTGCATTGCGAAATGGTCCCAGCTACACTCATTCAGAAAGATACAAATGCTAGTAGTTATCTAATTTTCTATTTTACCAATTCATAATTCTTCACTGTCTTCTAAAAATTATATCTAACGTTTTTCATCTCATTCACAAAAAGACATAATATAAGTTAAGATGTGAGAAATTTCTTACTAGTGTAAAAAACAACAATTGCATATAAATATTGGAGAATGCTAACTAATGCCCTAAGGGCATTGGTTAAGCAACTAAAACAGGTAAGTTTTCAATAAAAAATAGGGTTAATTAAGTTTTTAGTCCCTATAAATATTTACAATTTTGTTTTTAGTCCCTACAAAATAAAATCACACTTTTTAGTCCCTCTGACATTTTCCTTAAGCATTTTAGGGACTAAAAATGTTGATGGAAAAATTTTATAGGGACTAAAAATGCTGATGAAAATTTTTATAGGGACTAAAAATGTTGATAGAAAATTTTATAGGGACTAAAAAGTGTGATTTTATTTTGTAGGGACTAAAAACAAAATTCTAAATATTTTAGGGACCATTTACTTAATTAACACTAAAAAATAATATAATTATTACTTGGTCAAATGTAACATTTTACATTTTCAAGAAAAAATTTCTACTTCTAGATTCTGTAACCATTGCCTTTAGGACACTGGTTAACGAGACCCATAAATATTTATCGGAAAATAATTCACATATAAACATAAACTTGTTGCATTAATTAATCATCGGGTTTCCTTGGTACCCGTTTTGATGGTTTAATTTCTAGCATTATTTTCAAGTTGAGACATAAACAAAGAACTTGGGTAAATGTTGTTCCATCAAAATAATAAAAATGAATCATTTCTAGGACTCGTGATAAAGTGAAATTGTTAAAAAAAAAAAAGAAGCATGTCTTACTACACACATAATTAAAAACATTTTTCTGACGTTTTGGTACCATTGTTTTGGTACCTTTATTTTTAAATTCAGCTTTTAAGTCCTTATATTTAATTTTTTTTTTCCAAACTTTGATCCTCCATGTCCATTACAATAAAATGGCTGTAATTTCCGTAGGTAAAAGTTCCTTTTATCGTAATCAACCTCTAAAATACATCTATTAATGATGCTCTAACTTAGGTAAAAATAATGTTATATCATTTACAATTAACGTTTTATTCACTCCACCATAAGCAATGGAGACAAAATCTCTGACTCACTCCGTCAGGTAAAGGTTAATAAACCAAACCTACTACCCCTCACTTACACAATCCAATAATCACTTAATTTGGACTAATTACAAAATCATAAGATTATGATTGGGACCGCTTTCGAAATTCAAAAAGGAACATGTGAATGCAATGGCATGCCTACAATTACCATGCATAAGAATCGTATGACACGAGGGGAGGGATTCCACTAGAAGCGTAAATACAAACAAACAATGAGAATAAATTAAGGTTGAACACGAGACATCACAAGTCCCAAAAACAACCATGCTGGTGTGCATTGTTCTCCTTATCCATGGCTTCAAACAGATAAAATGACAGGAGACTCATAGCTCCGATCTTGATCTTGATATACAAAAGGAAATAAGTTCACAATATATCAATCTACATATTGGTAATTATGTTATAAAATTCCTTGCTCTTTCTCTAGAGTTTAGCCATCCAAAAGTTGCACCATGCTCGTAAGCAGCGACGGACCCATAAGTTTTTAGTGTATGCAGTATATAATTTTTTTTCAAGTATAAATGTACATCTTGAAGGTGAGAAAAACACACAAGAAGGAGAGAATGAATTGTGTTGGTCTTTTCGACAATTTCTTTTTTTAAATGTTTAAAACAAATTTGGACAGAATCTGATGTTGCAGAGTCTGACTCAGAGTCCGAATATAGTGGAAATACAGAACACACAGATAAAAGATAAAGAGTCAAAGAGAGCAGAAAGACATAAAACAATTTATATTGGTTCCTCCTACAACACAAGAGTAGTCCAATCCCCTTACACTTCCAAAAGATTTCACTATAATCACTATGATTACAATTTGCACAAGGACACGCCAAGAGGCTTCTCAATGCTCAAGCACACAACAAGAGACTTCTAATTGCTCAAGCATAACTTCAAGAGACTTCTATGCTTTAGGACTCTACCTAAAGACTTCTTCGTTCAAGCACACCTGCAAGAGACTTCCCTTGCTTAAGCACAACTGCTTAAGACTTTACCATGTTCAATTACAACTTATTGAGACTTCTTAGGTGCTCAAGGATTCACCAAGAGACTTATATGCTCAAGCACACAGGAGAGATACTTTCTAAAATGTTTGCTCCAACTACAAACAAGTTAATTTGTTCTTACACTCTTTCTAACTAGTGAGTGTAAACTGAACAAAAGAACAAACTCACCCCTTAGGCATAGAAAAATTGCAGAGTATTGTTGCTTCTTCTTCAGTTCTTCAGCTCCTTTCATAGATAGTGATTTGAGAGACGTTAGAGAAGAGTGTTAGCGCAAATAGAGTCATTGAGAAAGTTTGATCACGAACGTTGGCCCTTTGCCTGATATGGAGAATCCTGTTGGAAAGTACTTTGAATTTCCTTTGCTGAAAGTAGAATTATTCGTTGCCATTCTCGTTCCTGAAGTCCTTTGTCTGGTTGTACACGTAGAAGGATGAAGATAAAAGAACTGCTCTACTAGATGTTATGATAGAGACAACTCACTGAATAAGACAAAAGCTTACGTGGATTCCGGGTCCTTCGGATCCAAGTAGCCAGTCAGATTATGTGTCTGATGTCCTTCAATTAATTTGTGGAGATCACTCCCCAGCTTCTATGAGACTTCTTTCTACTAAGGACATTGACTTCTGGTTGACCTTCCACCATAGTCTTCTAAGCTTCTTAATTCCTTTTTGATGCTCTTCATATGTTCCTTGTTCATGATAAGTAGATCATGCACACTTGAACATATGTAAGTATATCAATTGTTCTTCAATACTTTGTTATCATCAAAACCCAAGAGATTTTGTAAGAACCATTCTTGTTCTAACAATCTCCCCCCTTTTGATGATGACAAATACAAGTATTTTGTACAATTGTTGTTAATTTAATTAATAGCTAGACTTCAGGGTCTGAGGTTTTCAAGCTCCCCCTGGGTCTGATAGTCTCATGTTCTGAGGTTTGCAAGCTCCCCTTGAGTCTGCGATAGTCCATTAAGGTGAGGTTTGCAAGCTTCCCCAAAGTCTTATTCCTAGTTAATTAAATTTGTTCTTAGACACTCGTAAATGCATCGGAACGAATAATCAAATGCTTATTAGAATATTGACAAGATATCAGAATCTTTGATCATACAGAGGTTTGCAAGTTATAATTAAAACCAATATGAAATCTTATCAGAGTCTAATATGAATAATCAATTAAGCACGTATGTTGGATTTTTATAATAAATGCAGAAAAAATAAATTAGGTTATTTAACTTCTGTGTTTGGCTCAACGTTCAAATACTTTATCCTTAAATAAAAGAATAAAAGAAATCGAAAATAAAAAAATATTGTAAAATCATAAATCATCAAAGATGCAATTTGACAAAGATAAAATCTTCATTAATCGTCGTCCAAAAATTTCCAATCTCAGTCATGTTTCTTCTTTTGTCAGGGAATTCTGAAAATGCAGCTTTTACTTTAGCTTCATCCTCCTAGCAAGAAGAGTGACGCCATAAATCTTCACCACCTTGAATCTGGAACTGGAAATCACCCAAATCCAGCGATCAAGGCTTCTTTGAGGTAGCATAAACAACCATCATCTGGCATAGGCATTAGTCTTCTTCCCATTTATTATGAGTTGAATTCTAGTGCCATTAAGAATAGCCGAGTTGGGCTGCTTAGCTTTGATATCAGTTATGGTGATATCAATTCTCATGATGGAGGGCATTATCTTTAGCCTTTGATCTTTATGCACATACTTCACTCCTTTTGATGTATAGACCCAATCGTCTTCCTCAACAGAACTGCTCTGTTTGGCATATTTAGAGTTATAGAAATTTTCACCGATCTTTGCATTGCATACAGGATCTTCATATCACACTCTCCCACAATGGATATTCTCATTAATTTCAGTTCTTTTCCAATAGTTGTTATCCTTTTTCTGTTGAGATTGTACATTCTTTCCTAGATACTTAAAAGTTCATAATTTTGGACTTCAGTTTCGCTATCAGATCTATGAACACTAGGTTGTTTATCAGAAAACATTTTGAATGATGAAGTAAAAAGTTTGTAGAAGAAAATATTATTTATAAATAAAAATGATGCTTTGTCTTTTACTTTCCCAAGATATCAAGTTATCACCAAGGAACTGATAATTTCCACTAGTGGATTTTATCTTAATCTTATCCCAGCATAATCAGCACCACATAATCCAACCAGCTTATAATCTTGAGATTTCCTGTAGAGAATTCCTAGATTAGTTGTTCCTTTCAGATACCTAAAGATTCTCTTAACAGTTGTTAAGTTATATTCTTTAGGATCTAATTGAAATCTTGCACACAGACATACACTGAACAAAATATCTAACCTGGAAGCTGTTAAAAAAAGTAAAGAACCTATCATACCTTTGTACAACTTTTGATCTACTTTACTGCTGGACTCTTCTTTGCTCATGTTGCAGTTTGGATGCATTGTAGCCATTGATTTGCAATATTCAAGTTTGAACTTCTTCAAAAGTTCCCTTTTATATTTAGATTGATGAACATAGACTCCATCTTTGCATTGATTGATTTGAATACCAAGAAATTTTTTTAATTCTCCTATCATACTCATCTCAAACTCAACATGCATTGATTTTTAAAAGTCTTTGCAAAGAGAATCATTGGTAGATCCATATATGATATCATCAACATATATTTGACCAATTAATATATCTTTCTTTAATGTCTTTCTAAAAAAGAGTAGTGTCAAACATTCCTCTTTTAAACCCTTTTTTAAGTAAGAAGTTACTAAGTCTGTCACACCATCCTCTGGGAGCTTGTTTCATACAATAGAGATACTTCTTAAGCTTGAAAATGGTATTTGGGTGTTTTGAATCTTCAAACCCAGGTGGTTGCTTCACATACACTTCTTCAGAAATGACACCATTTAGAAAGACACTCTTATCATCCATTTGATATAGGATGATACGATGATTGACAGTGTAGTACATAAGTATTCTTATTGCTTCTAACCCATCAACAAGTGAAAAGGTTTTTGTATAGTCAATACCCTCATGTTGATTATACCTTTGAGATACAAGTCTGATCTTATTCTTGACCACCTCACCTTGCTCATTAGGTTTGTTTCTAAAGACCCGATTTGTTCCAATGATATTCTTCAGAGGGGGTTTGGCAATTAAATCCCATACATCATTTCCTTGGAACTAATTCAGTTCTTCTTGTATGGCTACAATCCACCCATCATCAGTCAGTGCTTCATTAATATAGATGGGCTCAGCTAGAGAGATTAGTCCTATTAATGATTCATTTCTGAATGTTGATCTTCTTTATAGGGGACTATCTTTACTACCAATTATGAGTTCCTTTGGACAAGCTGACTTATATTTAAAGGTTCTTCTGGTTTGAGCATCTTCTTTAGAATCCTCAATTTTAGGATTTGCTTCAGGAATTGCATGTCTATCTAGTTCCTCAAATGGATTGGTTGGTTCTTGAGTTTCTATAACATGTTCAAACTCTTGTGTAGATTTTGGTGCATCTACAGAAACGTATATTTCTGCACAACTTTCAACCTGGTCTGACAACTCTTGAGTTTCAGTTCTTTTCCAATAGTTGTTATCCTTTTTCTGTTGAGATTGTACATTCTTTCCTAGATACTTAAAAGTTCATAATTTTGGACTTCAGTTTCGCTATCAGATCTATGAACACTAGGTTGTTTA
>Ga0228711_1004375_pt1 | contig 21753 bp, 8 predicted proteins | sample MedpolnodulmetaG_2_FD_177996 | JGI IMG/M metagenome (GOLD analysis project Ga0228711, IMG submission 177996) | Root nodule microbial communities from Medicago polymorpha collected in Santa Monica, California, United States - brown nodules | ecosystem: Host-associated > Plants > Roots > Nodule...
TGTCAAATTCTCCACGTCGCTATATCGCAATTCAGAACCGCGTTGAACATTAACCCTAGACCGCCGCCGCTGGTGGTCCTCCCATCCTCTTCCACGCCTCTGAACCGCCTGAAACCTGTCCCGTTGTCCAACCGCCTGTTCGAGCACTTTCCTCCGTCGCGGTCTCGCAACTGTCCATTCTCCCCTATCTCCCCCATATGGTGGCACCCTGCTTGGAACCCGCTCCCCTCCAACGTACCTCACATCCGGTGAAAAAGAAAACCAGCGCGATCGCCCACGGTGGACCAGGTGGAAATCGCGGTTCTCTCGACCACTCCCTCTCTCGCCTCTCATTCTGTAATACAGCCGATGTGTGACACTTTCTATTATTATTGTTATTATTATTATTTATCATTAGTCCGTATCCTGAATATTAGTTGTGGACTATTATCATTTATTAAATAGTAATTTACGAATATTATATTCAATTAAGTGTCAAAAGCTATTTTCTTAAACTAAAATGCTTTAATGATAAATAATATAGTTAGTGCACGACGTTGCATTGCTAATCTAATAGGCAACACCTTTTTCTCAAATAGACTAATTATTCTATTTTATTTTTATTTTATTTTATTCTAATTAAACGGGTATTGAAACATTAAAGCATGTTTCCTAGTGATTACCATATTCTTTTTCGTATAAAGGCTAGATCTAGTCCCTCTTGTTTCACCTCGTAGACAACATGCGCCACCATGCACTCACTTTTTGCCCTAATTTATTTGCTCTCCTAATTCTCCATAGACCACATGTGTTATTTTTTATAGCCATCGTCATATTCCTTTTCCACTTCCAGTTAATTCACGAAAAGTACCACTTCATCCTATAGTATTCTTCCAACCTTTGTGAACCTGAAATAACCAATATGAAGAATTCTGGATTCCACAATCGTGTCACCGTTGCTCTGCCAAGATGTCGTTATTCCTATTCCTAAAATTGGACCAACCTAGTTAGATACAAGACGTGATTCATTCATAACGGAAAGAAGACCTGGGCTTCTTAAATCCTTTTGGATTCCTTGTTGCCAACAAGTCTGTGATGTTATGTAAAATAATTGTGATGAACGGGGAACCCATATTTCCCAAAATTCATTCGGGCTCGTTGCGATGGCTGAAGCTTTTGAGAGAATAACTAAATTAATGTGTAAATTTAGAAGTGTGAGGTAAAACATGGGTTTAGAAACATTATTAAGGTGTTGCTTGATTTAAATTATATGAATGTGTATTTGATGTTATCGATAAATTTTGTATGTGCTCGTGCTTGATTTGCCGCATTTATTTGGATTGATGAATTATTCAATGATTGAAATAAATGTGTTATGTGATTTATGCTTGAATGTTTTGAAATAAATTTTTGGTATTGCACATATATATGATGACTATTGGCATTGAAATATTGACTGGAATATGATTATTTGTGTTTGAAAATATGATATGTGAATATAGTTTGATGAATGAAATGTTGATTCGAGATGAATAAGCATTGATGTTATTATTTAGATGACAAAGTAGTGATGGTTTTAGCTTGTGTTGTAGATGGTGCTCTTAAGGAGTATTTTAGGCCAATGAGGGGGAGAAATTAGACGTAAGGGGTATAATCTCTTCATCTTTAGGGTATTATGATCTTAATTGTGAGGCTGTGTAGTAGTTTGAGTGTAAGTTATAGGGAATATTAATGGAGAAGTGAACATCCTAAATTAAGAATGAAGAATAGGGTATGCTATTAGAATAAAGTATCTAGGGGGCCTAAAATAGACGAGAAGAGAGCATGACCGACAAGATGAATAATAAAATAAAGTTAAGGGATGTTGGCGTAGGAATGAGTCGTGTGTATGAATTAGATTAATGAGGAGGTAAGGTAGTGATGAGATCATCTTGATGGGTGTAATGATGAAGGACTTTATGATTGTAACAAGAAAGTCGGTGGGGGAATGACATACACATATATTTAAAATACATATGATGAGAAAAAGACGGTGTCTGTTTTAGGATTAAACAATGAGAAACGATGATGTTTATTTTATAATGATGATGAAGATGATGTTACTAGAGCTGTCAAAATGGGTCGGGCCGTGCGGGCCGGCCCGTTTAGCCCGATTAATTATAGGGCTTGGGCCTTAAATATTGAGCCCGAATTTTAATAGAGCTTTTTAGCCCGGCCCTAAAAAGTTTGGTACCCATTAGGGATAGCCCGAATGGGCCGCGGGTAGCCTGTTAGCCCGCATAACAAAAAAAATCCTATTAATTATATATATATTTCAAATAATTCTTTACTTAGTTGATTATCAAAGTAAAAAATAAAAGTGAAAATTCAATGAATTAACACATATAAATGTAATATAAAATTATATTTACAGGTTTCGTTATTTATAATTTTAAAGATCGAATATATAAATATCTATAACCATAACGTATCTAATTTATTTAAAATTGTTTTCCTCGCCGTTTTAGTTTACGACTAGTGTACGAAAATGTTTACAACTTATTTTTATGCTAGACATTATTTAAACATATTAAAAATATAATTTATAAAAAAATTATAGGAGTATTTTATATTACTTTTTTATATAAAAAAATTTAATTTTTAATACGGGCCAGCCCGTTAGCCCGCGGCCTGTGTAGGGCCGGCCCGTTTAGTGTTGGGCCGCCCGTTTTGACAGTTCTAGATGTTACTAATTATACTGATGATGATAAAGAGGATGTCTATTTTACATTTACGATGAAAATGACGATGTCTAATTTATATTGACGATGAGAATATTTATATTGACGATGAGAGTGATAATGTTTATATTTTAGTGATGTTGAGAATGACGATAACTATATTATTATGATGAGTGATTATGTTATCTATGATGATGATGATGATGAGAGTGCTGATGATTTGTGTGCTTGCATTAGAGTCATGCATTTGAGGGGTCGTCTTGCATTCATATGAGGAATATGTGACTATGTGTGTACGTGTAATACTTGTCGAATTTAATTCTTTGCGTTCATATAGAGTCTAGAGAATGAAGTCTTGCATTATGTGGGAGAAAAGTCCAGTAACATACCTCTGGCAAATATGTTGAGAAAAGTCCAGTAATATAACTCTGGCAAAATGGTGAGTAGGTTTGGTACCACATTCATATAGGTCTTAGGACCGAGTCCATATGCATAAAAATTGATGATGATTTGTATTTGGTGAATTAGTGTAACTATGTGAGACGATGAATGTGATTATCTATTGATGTACTTATAAAGATGATTATTGGTGACTATATGTGTTGTGACTATTTCGAAATCGAATTGTGATATTGTGTTTGTGAAGATTTTGGTGTTTATGTTGTAATGATACTTTTTTTTTTACTAATGTGGATTGAGTTGATATAGTATATTCTTCAAGGTTTTGAATATAATGTTTGTGATGTGATACAACTTTGACTTAGTTGCTTACATGTTCTTCTCATTTATTTTATACTATTACACGTTCTCGAAACTCACCTCTTCGTTGTTTGTGTTTGCTGGCTTGGCCCTGCGGTTGTGAAACCGTAGTTCTATAGGTTATGAGTCTTGGAGTCAAGTACATGCCTTCCCATGAAGACTTGTCTTTTGTTGTCTGTTATTTTGTGGAAAAACACCGCTCTGATAGTGACATAGGAAAAGGGATATGCTTATTTATTTAGTTTTGTACAAGAAAACCATTGTTTATGATGTAAAAGAAAGTATTTTCAAAGCAAAAGATTTGATATTAATATTATTAAAATTTTCTAGGAGTGAAATCTAAATTATGTTTGTTACGAGCCAATGTGATATCCTAAATCTTGTGGAAGAATTCTTATATTATTAAGAAAGTTTTTATTTGACACTTTCCGTTGCGAATCAAACTCTATTTTTAATTAAATAATAGTAATAATTATCTTTATGATTTAGGGTGTCATACTACCCAAAACCCGGCCAAGCTAGCCCACCAAGGGCTCGAGCTTACACGTACTCGGGCTAAAAAGCCATTTTCTTATCCGGGCTAAAAAAATGATGCAAACCCTTAAAAGATGACTTTTTTTCGTAAGAGATGGTTTTTACTCTATGTTCTAGTAATGAATGATTGGTTTCATTGAATAACTAAATAAAATAGACATTTTCTTTTAGTCATCTCACGTCGATATGAGGATCTTTCAATTGAGTATAATAATATTTTTTTGGCTTAATAGCAGTTTTCACCCTCTAACTTTCACGAAGTTGCGATTTTGGCCCCCTAAGAAAAAAAAACTACAAAACCGACCCCTAAATTTTGCAACTGTAGAAGTTTTGGCCCACAAAGCCAATTTTTGGTAAAAATATAACACATGGCACCTCACTTAGGGTGTCACGTCAGCGTAAACCGAGTAAAAATTGGCCTTGGGGGCCAAAACTGCCACATATGCAAAACTTAGGGGGCGGTTTTGTAGTTTTTTTTCTTAGCGGGCCAAAATCGCAACTTGGGAAAAGTTAGGGGGTTAAAATTGCTATTCAACCTATTTTTTTTTCTATCAAGCCTAAGTTCTATTACAAGTAAATACAAGTAATAGAGCCTAGCCTATGTATCAATTTCTACCCCCTAATAGAATAACCACTTAGAATAAGGAAACATATTATATTTGTACAAAAATCCAAAATTGTATGGATACGATCTTGGTTGTTCGTCTCGATCAATTGGATGCTTTCTTTGTATATTTCAATATAAAATATCAAATAGTTATTATTTATTTGATATTTTAGTACATATCATGTCATAAAAATTAGAATAATTTTAAGAAAACAATTTAAATTAATAATTACATAAAATACTATTTTGAGGGCCCAGGATGACCCTTTCAGCCCAACCCATTTTGACAGCTCCAATATTTTTCATTGATTTTTTCGGAACACATTATTAAAATAATTTTTATTGAATTTTTTGTACTAATTGACCTGACAACGATCATAAATCCTATAGTAATAAAAAGGTAAATAAAAAGATGAAATTGGAAAAAGGAATGGTAAAGAATGTGTCACACTCACTTCTAATCCAAGAAGGAATGATTAGCCAAGAGCACTCATCACAATGATAAGACAACCATTGACAAGATTCGATAAAAAGTTATAATCCAATAACTCATAGATAGAGACACTTTCACACATACACAAAGGTTAAGTTTTATCAAACTCCTACTTATCTTTCATTCAAGTCCGTGACTTCCTTATAAAGATGAACTGAATTTACAAGGAATGGAAATAGAAAGATCATAATAATTCAGCCAATAATGCCTAGGCTGAAAAGAAAGATAAAAAAATGAATGAAAATAATTCATCCTCTAAAAAAATTTAATAATAGCAATTCAATTCTTTTTTGAGTGCAGCTCCATTCCCATCCTTTCCTTCTATAACTTATGCCAATTTCTTTTCTTCTTGAATATTCTATGATTCCTTGCTTCAACTATTTTTCTAATCACGTCCTCCACTCCAGCCCATTTTAAGCCATGAAGCAGGCGGAATTTGCTCTTGAATCAAACATACAAAATGTGGATAATCTGTAAGCTTTCCAACAAATCAAAGATCACCTCAATAAGACATCCATAACTCCATATATAGCGAAAACAAGACATACATATAATGACATGAGAAAATAACACTTTGAACCAAAATAAATTTAGTTCTTTTAATCCATAATGACTTTATTATTCTTGTCAAGGGAGACCAATTTAGAATTACATCATGACTATTTACCGTTCTCGAAAAGGGAAAGGAACAAATAAAAAATGGGGTACAATACTTCACTTTTTTTTTAAGGATTTAGAGATTAATGAGATTGATTGAAATATGGTATACGATGGAACACTATGACGTAATTTAATGAATTGATTTATGTAGTCAACCTTTTTTTTAACAAGCCAAAATGGGATATATAGATCATAACTGGTGATTCATCCCGCACAAGGTGTGCAAAAGAGAATCACCACACAAAAAATACAGAGCCAAGTCACAGGCGCATCAACAACAAACACCGAAAATAAAAAGGTAAAAACAAGAAGATTACATACTGACACCCATGCATAACAAAGGGTGCAGCCACCAGTCGTTATAACTAAAAACAAAATTTAACATATTTTCCTTTAGCCATCGGAAAGATAACAATTTAACCTTGTCTTCTATACTCTGATATTCTGCAATCTTCTGGTGAAAAACTCTGCTATTCCGTTCCTTCCAAATTACCCAGACACATGCCATCCAGATAAGCTGAAGGAACGGGAAAGACGAATGCGGTAACCCCGCCAAATGGCCAAACTGAATGCTAAAAGTTCTTATAATAAATAATTAAAAATATTAATGCTAAAAGTTGTTAATCGAAACATATGTGAAAATCAATTTGTGACACTTATTTTAAAACAAATAAGATATTTGTAACATCCTACACAACTTTAAGCATTGTCGACTGACCCTACAAACCAATACGAGTCTTTTGAGCGCGTTTTGTCTTCACTTGCACGCTTATCGGGAAACTTTCCGGTAGGTCACCCATCAAAAGACTACTCCAAGTCAAGCATGCTTAACTGTGGAGTTCTTATGGCATGGGCTACCGAAAAGAATATGCATCTTGTTGATATAGGTAGTATCAAACAATTCTTATAAGCCTTACTTCAACCATGCAATCCCATATCTGCACGGCCTCGGGATCCCTCTCATTCCGGTGTGGTTCGGCTTGTCTAAAAGCTGTCTCGAGCCGCTAATTAGCATGCCTTGTGCACCGGCGGCCACTCCCGCCTTCGTCAGCCTTAGGTTACAATATTAAAAACATTTAATACTATGTTGACTACACATAGTCAAAATAACTTGTAATGATTGGAAAATAAAATAAGAAATATTTAATATTGTGATGACTAGTCAAAGTCAAAATACCACCATCCTTTAATTAAATAGTACATTGGATTATGCTTCTGGTTCATTGAATTAAATTCAACAATATGTACATATAACTAGAAACATGTCACACATTTCAATATCAGTGCATCGATTAATTGATTGGGCAAGTATGATGGTTTCAGTCTCCAAACTTGTGTTACCAATTCTCATGTTACTAACAATTTTTGTTGTTTTTCAGTTTAAGGGTGTTAAAAGCGGTATACTTCATGATAAAGTACACATGCATATTTTCAACAACTTAACCAATGGTGTTAAGCTCACTGTCCACTGTAAGGACAAAACTCATGATATTGGAGCTCAAACACTAAATGTTGGAGAATCTTACAACTTTGTTTTTAGGCCCGGTAGCTTTAGTGAAACTACCTTATACTTTTGTGGATTTAGATTTAATACTGAATTTCACTACTTTGACGTTTACGATCAAGAACGAGATGATGATTTTGTAGGAAAAGATTGTCAATGGGATGTACATGAATCAGGGCCATGTAGGCATAATGTTAAGGATAAGCAAAACACAATAGAATGCTTCCCATGGAATCCCTCTAGAAGGGAGGGATCTCAGAGAAGAGAATAATACTTTTAATGTGTATTGTGATCAGTGTATTCCTCCTTTAAATTATATGAGATGAAGAATAAAAATAATACATTTGATGATTTTCTATAGTTAATAATCATATTTACCATTACAAAGTGTGAGTACGATCTTCCTTTCTTCTAAAACTTTATTTCTAATTATTTTTATATATATAAAAAACCATTTTAAGCGCTTTGATTTTTAATTTTTGTTAAAAATCATAAGCATGTCACATGATGGGTTGGACTATATTCAATTGCATGTTGAGAGGTTCTTCTCTCTACTAGTGTGTGTCAATTTGGTCATATGCCTTTATTTATAACGCAAAGGAAGAGAGGGTCAACTTTCATACTCTAAGTCTCTAACGACAATCTTCCTCTCATACTCTTATTTTTAATGCTCCCTCGATCCCAAATTATAATGTTTTGATAATTTCATATAAATTAAGAAGTATAATTAATGTTATTTGTTTGAACAAAATTATTTTAATAAACGTTTCAATTTTTCTTGGATCGATAAAAAATTTAATGGGTGATATAGGAGCATATGGTATTGAGGAAGGCAGCTTGCTTGCTCCTATTTGTTCTGTCTATGTCTTCATCTGATTTTGTGCCGTAAACGGTTTTATTCTTATGTATACCTATAAGAAAGCTGATGATTTTCATCTAATATATGTTTATACATATTATCATCTAATATACACAAGCCAGAGTTTATTCTAGAGTATAAATTTCGTTAGTTCGAAAATATTGTTATGACACTATTAGAATAAGAACAAGGATAAAGAGAAGTAGAGAAGAATAAAGAAACATAAATTATTATATTATTATCTTGTAGTATACAATATGTTATATGTGATCTTTATTTGTAATGAGTCTACTTTGAGAACACAAATAAATGGATATTGTTTTATTGATATGGTTTGAATTGATCAACTTCTGTTACGAACAATAAAAATTGCAAAGAAGACAAGAGGTAACATAAGGAAGAAGTGAGGGACTAGAGAATCAGAGAGAAGAAGAATTTCATTACAAACATTTCAGGCTTATTTCCTTCGCTTTTCTCTTATTTATAAGGGTCCTATTCATATTTCCCATATTGCCCCTTGCAGCTCTTTTGACTCATTACATTTACCATCCCCTTTAAAATCAACCACTTTCTACTAAAAGCAATACAGCCACTATCTCTACACCACCCATATCAAAAGTTGTGTCTTTCACTTTCATTAGTTCACACAATGAAGCTGCATATGTGAGCAAACAAATTAGAATCAAAATCACCTTTGACATAGACGAAAAAACATCCACCCGGATCCCATTGGTGGAATTGTAAGGACCACATGTTAAGATGTGAGCATCGTAAGAAAAATCCAAACATTAGGGTCATGAGATCCGCCATAACAACAAGGATATTTGGAGAGTTGGTACACAATGGTCGCCATAATGCAGCAAAAGTAATATAAGAATAGATTTGTTTAGAAGTTGGAATCAATGTAGGTGCTATGTACCATTCCCTTGCAACAACAACAAGAGGCACGTGATGAATTTAAGACCAATTCCATCATGAATCATGATTCCCCAGCCAAGAGAGGCACCTAATCCCGCTCCCAAAAGTCGACATGTGATCGAGGAAGTGAATGCACCAACATCCATAGCAAGTATTTTCTCAAGTATAAAAGAAAAACTAGTCAAACATTGAGTGCATTGATCATCATGTCTGACTCACAATCTTTCTGTTGATCTAGTCTTCAAAAAAGAATCTGAAGAAGAAAGAAACACCATTGTAGGTGTTCATGAAACAAAACAAAAAAAAGAAAAAACATGTTCTTATAGAAAAGAAAAATGATGAAAAATGCAACGCGATTACCGACCACTCTAAAATTACCAAATTGCCCTTGCTCCTTAAATGACCAAAATACCCTTATTGCTTAAAAATTCACTAACCCTAAATCAAATAAAATAAATAAATCTAGGAAAAATCAAGGTGTTACATAACATATCTGTTGTGATTACATAAAACTCGAATTCTGAATATTTCGAGCTTAGTTGAAGCACATCAACCACTTGACTCTAATAACTAAACATCGTAAAATAAAAAGTAAGCTTTTATTATGGAGAATAAAAAATAAACTTTAATTCTAAAAATAATTCCACCATAAAAGTAAAAGATCATCTTTTTGTCAAAAGAAAAGTAAAAGATCATCTTAACAAACAAATTTTAACAAAAAGAACACAAATATAGTAATAATTTAAAACATTTGATACACAAGATACTGTGATAAAATACATATTATAATGATTGATACATTTATTTATTTGATACAATAAAAAATAATAATAATTAAAAACATTCAATTATTTTCTTAAAGGAACATTCAATATTATGTTATTCACACAAAGTAAAAATTCTCCTCTTCAAGCTCTACAATATATATAACTAGAAACATGTCATATGTTTCAATATATGAAAGTAAGATGGTTTCATTGTCTAAATTTGTGTCATCAGTTTCTATGTTACTAATTATTCTTGTTGCTTTGCAATTTAAGAATGGTAAAAGCGGTCTTTTTCTTAAAGATAGAGTACACATGTCCATCACTAACAACTCCACCAATGGTCTTCAGCTTGGTGTCCATTGTAGAGACAAACATAATGATATTGGATTTCGATCCATACATTTTGGAGAAACTTACTCCTTCACTTTTAGGCCTGGTACCCTACTAAAAAATACCTTATACTATTGTGATTTTACATGGAGTAATAGTGCCCAAAATCGCCACTTTGACGTTTATGATGAACATCGAGATGATGCTACTGTCAAAAAAGAATGTCATTGGGAAATAAATCAATCAGGACCATGTAGGTTTAATTATTGGATAGGGCCTAACACTACAGAATGCTTTCATTGGCCTTGATATTTTTGTAGAAGGAAGGGATCTCAATGAAGGGAATAATACTCTTGATGTAATTCCTCCTATGCACTATGATTTTCTAATACCAAAAATTAACTCGTTTAAAAGTGAATAATTTTTCTCTTAACATATATGAATTGTGCTTTATTTTTTTTTTTTTCTGTTTCTTACTTCAGCCAAATTTTATCTTCCTTGCTCTTATTTGTTTTGGCATTGTGGCTATGTGATTTTAAATGCCTCAACTTAACTGTGGCTCAGTGTATATAGTGCCGTTACTTGTGTAAACGTACAGTCAATGACAATACAAATGTCGTAGAGCAATTTTCCGGGGAACTTCTTAAGAAAACAAAATATTCTAAGAATTTATTGTTTTAAGGATCAAGAAGTTTTTTTTTTTGTGTGCGTAGATTTGAAATTTTTGTTGAAAATTTTAAACGGATAATATAACAAAGTATTACTCTAATCTATTTATTTTTTAGAAAAATGCAAATATTGTTTTTAAAAGGTTTTTTTGGTTACATGTTTTTAAAAGTTTTACGATGTAATGACTTGATTCATGCTAGGAAATGATACTAATTTAATTGTTATTTTATATAAAAATAAAACGAATTTGTGATCGTGAGCTTAGCTGGTTGGTAGGAACAATGTATAATATATGCAAGGATCAAGGTTTAAACTCCGGACAACTCACTTATTCACTTTAAAGACAAATTTCTAGCCGCTAGACTACTTAACAAAAATAAAACGAATTTTGATTTTAGTTTATAAAAATAAAATTAAAATGTTTTAACTACTACTATCAAATACAAAAAACAATCAAATATCAAATCATTATTGTCAAAAAATAAATAAAAAACCAAATGACATACCTAATAAACTTCAATAAATTTATATATATGCAAGATGCACGATCTTTAGTCTCTCTTGTGAGCCGTCACCAAAACCCTAATTTCTTCTCATTCATCCACCAAAGAGGAGTGATTTAGGGTCAATTTTTGACCCAAAATCACCCCTCTAACTCGTTTTTCTATTTCCCTTTTATTGAAATAGGTGATTTTCTCATCTATTTCATTTTTTATTTTGTGATTTTGTCGTCTTAGTGCGACGTTGTTTTGTTCATCGTCTTTGTGTTACTTTGTTTGTCTTTCTTGTTTCGTTCAGGTATTTGTTCGATTCAGATTGTCAGATCAGCTTCGATCAGTGCAAATCAAATCAATGACTTTGGAGTCGTCAACGTTGCAGATCCAGAGACATGGGTATTCTGGAGACCTAATATAGTCATATGTGTAGGCTTTAGTATTTTGCCATTTTATGCTATTAACATGGATGTTGTGATTTGTTCACACAAATTCATCCTTTTTGTTTATAGCAAATTTTCATTTATCAATTTGAATGAATGAATATCGTTTATTTTTATAAAAAAACCTACTATATAACCCTCCTTCAAAAAAACTACTATATAATCCGGATATAAAGGAAATTGACTGTCATTCACTCTTGAGAAAAACAGGAATAATGAGAGATTAATTGACTCAAATGTTTTGTCTAAACCAATTGAATTGAGGCAAATAAAATTGGAGAAAAAAAGTGAGAGAAAGATATTGACGATATTGACGTGGGACCAAAAAGGATAGAATCCATTTTATTTAGGGAACTTCTACGGTACACTCAGAAAGTGAGCTGTACCGGTACTCTCGCTTCATAATTTTATAAATTAACAATCATTTTTCATCTAAGAAATAGTTATTTTTCGATATTTATATTTTATAGAACATCATTTCGTAAGAAAGAACATCATTTCATTGTTTATAAGAATCATAGTAATTTTTTTACATATTATCGTAAAAAATAATCAATGTTCTCAATCATGAGTGATAAAAATTCAAAAAAAATTAATTTATATTTCGTTGACACTTTTGATGAATAAGATTTAGTTATTATAATTATAAGTGACAAAAAAACAATATTTTTCTTCAAAAAACAACTCATTTAACTATTAATTTAAAGAGTGAGTGTACTGGTACACTCAAATATATTGGGTGTACCATAGAATTTGCCTTTTATTAATGTGTGGTCAAAGACTAAAAGGTAGTAACACGAAGTATTCATGCAATCAGATCAAGACCTAAAAATGTACGGAAATAATGGACATTCATGGCTTATTTTAACCAAAACAAAACAAATGTGGTAATAATTTAAAACAATCAATACACAAGATATTGTGATAAAATACATAATTATGAATCTCGTGAGCATAATTATGAGATTAATTGACTTAAATAATTTAAAACATTCAATATTATGGTATTCACCCCAAGTAAATATTCCCCTGATTAGGTTCCACAATATATATAATAACTAAAAACATGTCATATGGTTAAACTTGTCAACTAGTCAATTGTGCAAGTATGATGTTTTCCAACTCTAAATTTGTGTTATTAGTTTCTATGTTACTAACTATTCTTGTTGCTTTGCAGTTCAAGAGTGGTAAAAGTAATATTTTCTTCAAGGACAAAATAACCATGTACATTACCAACAACTCAACCAATGGTCTTCAACTTGGTGTCCACTGTAGAGACAAAAATCGTGATATTGGATTTCGATCACTACATGTTGGAGAAACTTACACCTTCACTTTTAGGGCTGGTATCTTATTTAAAAATACCTTATACTATTGTAATTTTTCATGGAGTAATAGTGCTGAGCATCGCCACTTGAACGTTTATGATCAAAGTCGAGATGATAACACTGTTGAAAAAGAATGTCATTGGGAAATAAATCAATCAAGACCATGTAGGCTTACAAACCCGAACTCTAGAGAATGCTTTCAATGGCCTTGATGTTTTTGTAGAAGGGAGGGATCTCGGTGAAGAGAATAATACTCTTAATGTGTATCGTGATATGTGATAATTGTCTTCCTCCTTGAAATCATAACGATTAAAGAATAAGTACGATGAACATAATATATTAGACGTTTTTCTATTGTTAATCATCATATTTACCGTTTCAAATTGCGACCATGGTCTTACTTTCTTTCTTAGCCAAATTCCAACTTCATTGATCTTATTTCTTTTGGCATTGTGCTATATGATTTTACATGCCACAACTTAATCGTGCTATATTCAAATTTTTGTTGAAAAACTTAAGCATAATTGTAACAAAATCTTTTTGCAATGAAAGAACTTAACAATTATAAAATCACATACGTAATAAACTTCAATAAAATTATATTCAAGATGTTGGAAGCAGAAGTTCAGTTGCGGAGATTGCTTTCGAGTTATTATATATTTTGAGTATGGAGTGGAAAGCTTTGTTTTCCTGCACGCTTTGGGCTATATGGAAACATTTTTTAAGAGAACTATATGGAAACATAATAATGACTATATTTGGCAAAACCGGACGACTACTTGTGAAGTAGTTTGCAAGCAAGTTAAATCGTTCTAGTTGGGTTGGAAGAATGCTCACAAAATTAGGGATTATTATGCACCTCAAGCATGGAAAGTGTCATGTCAAGTTGGAAGAAGCCTCCGAATGGATTCTTCTAATTCAATAAAAATGTTATCATTTTCAAACCAACACAAAATAGTTGGGGTGAGTGCGTGCATTCGGGATGATCAAGGGGGCTATATTCTTGCAAAGACGGAATGGTTCTCGTCTACCCTTCTGGTAGATGTGTTAGAGGTCTTAGGACTTCTTCGAGCTTTATAGTGGGTCAAAGATTTGCAAATTAATAATGTTGATTTCGAAGTTGAATCCAAAAGGGTGGTAGACGATTTCCATACCAATAAAGTTAATGTGTTGGAATTCGGTGGCATCATTAGGATTTTTCATCCTTTTTCACAAACTCTCAAGTGAATTTTATTAAGAGATAAAACAAATGAAGTTGCTCATTGATTAACTAGAGTGGCTACATCCTTAACTTAGTTTCCATATTTTTACTAACATTCCTAGATGAATTCAAGGTTTACTTATTAATGAAATGAATTTAGTTCTTTCGGTAAAAAAATACTTATTATATGTAAGATGCATGAACCGGATATTATCGCAAATGCAACTCCACAAAGTAAACGTCATGCCAATAGGATATAAAAAAACTGCTTTAAAGGTAACCTCCTCAAATATGAACTTTTAACGTAAAGGGATTATATGGTACACTTTGACTGTCATTAACTCTTGAGAAACAAAGGAATAATGAGTGATTAATTGAAAGTGTTTTCTCTATAGCAATTGAATTGAGGCAAATAACATAGAGAAAAAAAAATGTGAGAGAAAGAGATTGACGTGAGATCAAGGAGGAATCCATTTTATTAATGTGTGGTCAAAGGTAGTACAAATTGAATGGCATGGTTATTTAGCTAAGCAACGGTTTTGGAACGATAGCATGATGATGTGTCTTGACACATAAGAGAAACATAGAGGTTGCAGGTGATCGAGCCAAGTGCATCGAATGTGCATCAATTCTAAAGGAGCTCGGGTTTTTTCCTTTTCGAGGTAGGGTTTTATAGGGGTTTGCTTGGAGTGGATGGGTGCATGGGGGCTTATCTTGTGGTTAATGTGGATTCTAAGTGTTTGCTAGGAGATCAAAAGTAAATATTTGAGTTTGTCGTATTCACATGGACTCATGCGACACTAATGTCTTTCAACGATTATTATTGTTTTTTTTTTTGGGTACAACGATTATTATTGTTTTAAGTATATAAATAAAAACAATAATAGTCGGGGCAGATAATGCAACATCTTGTCAACCTCTTCTCAATATTCTAAGTTATATATTATGTGTAACTGATTCTCTTTGTGTTGGAATTAAGTGTAATTGATTAAAACCCTAATGAAAATACTCGGTATGGCTGACTAAATATAAAACATATTCCTTTATATCAATGTCTTTATTTCCTTAATGCTTCTCCAACGTGCACTCCGAGGTTGATATTTTAACTTAGGAAGTGATAAACATAGACTTGCTTTGTTAGGGACATGGATAAATGCATTTGTAGGTGCTATTTGTGATGGATTCCGAAAAATTTAAGAGGGACAAAAGTTAAAGAGATCAAGAGAGAGCATAAATTGTCTAAATCAAATATGAGTATAACATTATATTCTTTCTATCACTTATTAGATAAATATTATTAATGAGGGACTAAATTGAATGATATTTTTGTAATTTAAGAGATACTAACTTGCTAATTCCTTAAGTGACTAAATTCAATTTTTTTTTTTAATTTGCAGGACTAAAATGTCTATTAAATATAAATTTTATTGCTTAAAATATTTTTAAGAGGAAGCTAAAAATCTAATTATATATAACTTTATATATATTTATGGCTCTCTAAATATATCATCTTTCATTTTTATTTCTTGTAAAAAGTTTCATCGAATAATGGTCCTCCATAAACTTTCCATCTTCAAAATTGGTATCCACTATCAACTCTTGTTAACCAAAGTTGACATTGTAAGTACTACCTACCACGTCATTCGAATTGGCCACGTAAACTTGACATATCATTCAAAATTGGCCATGTGTATCTGCCTCATAAGCTTCAGTTAATGTGAGTTTTTTTTTCATCAATGGGAATACAAAGACAAGCAAACAAAACTAAGATCTCAAGAAACTAACTCTAATTGCATTAACAAGAAGAGGTGAATAAAGTTGAGAAGGACAAGACTAAAGAAGGACAACAGCCTGCATAGAAGAAGAACCATGCTTAGCAAGCCAATCCGCACAAGCATTCCCTTCACGAAGAGTGTGAGTGAAACTAAGATACCAATCCTAAGATAAGAATCTCTTGATATGAGAAACCAATGGTGCATATGGATGAGTCAAGGGGTGGCCATCCTCCAAAAGAAGCAACGCCGATTAAGAGTCAGATTCACAAATAATAGAACAAAAACCAGCGTTCCAAGCCATATGTAAGCCGTGGTCAATAGCCATTAGCTTTGCATTCATGATTGTAGTGTGACCACAATAGCCAAAGCAGCCAAGATGCCACTCCCCACTAGTTTTATTAATAAGTGTGAAAATATTTTTTTCTTATAATTTGGGACGGATGCAGTATTTTCTTTCAATTCTTTAATTTATCTTTCATATACCATTAATAAAGAATAAATTTGGAATATAACTTGTGATTTATCTGTTTCATACAACATTAATTACACTTCTTGATTTGTATGGAATGATCAAAACGTCATATGGGACGGAGAAAGCATTAAATTTACTTGTTATGGTCCACAAAGTTTTGAGAGGAAGATCGTCGTCAGAGACTTAGAGTATGAGAGTTGACACACATTCACACCAGTAAAGAGAAGAACCTCTTAACAGACTAAGTAATTAAATAGGTTAACCCATCACCCGACATGCATATGATTTTAACAAAAATAAAAAATCAAAGTGTGTAGAAAGGGTTTTTTTGTACTCCCTCCGGACCTATCTATAAGAGAAAGTTGGGTCATCAAAAGTTAATATATCTTAACTGAATTTCAAACCAAATCATACATTAACTTTTATTGATCAAATCTTCTCTTATAAATAGGACCAGAGATTATTTTTTTTTTTTGACAAAAAGGTGTTTTAAATTAATTAATTGCATAACGTTTAGACCAATATCTTTTTTATTCTTACCAAAAAACTAACGTTTAAACTAGTAGTGATATATAAACACATGAGTATATACATTCTTTTTTATTTGTATAGGCATATCTAATGTGTCTTTATTGTTTATTTTTTTATTAATATACATTCAATTGTTTAGGCATTTTTTTTTCTTTACTGTTTTTTGTTTCAATGTTATGGAATAAATCTAATTTCATGAATTGAGATTTTTTTTAATTTGTTTAGCAGGTTTCAATTTGAATTTGAATTAGTAGATTAATAAAAAATAAACAATAAAACCAATCTTCACATCATAGATGCATCTTTGAGAAAAGGAAACAAGGGCAAACAACATGTGTGTGTTTGTTTTTGAAAAAATTTGATGGGAGTGAGAGATGATTATGGTTCAACGTGAAAAGTAAAGGGAAATGGCAGATTTTCTCAAGTTAAACTAATTGAATTGAGAACGACAGCCCTCTGTCAAGCCGGCACGCGAACATGCAACGACCATGTGGCTCGTCGGCGATGACGAACTCCCTGAGAGTGATGGTAAAGGATGGGGCGAGATAGTGAAGAACGTTTTGGTGACGTATCTTTGAGCGGGAGTTGATGGGTTAAGAGAATGAAGATCAATGAGAGAACATGCACATACAAGATAGGGAGAGAGAAGAAGAAACAACACGTGATATGTTAAAAGTTGTCTTCTAATCTCAGCCATACACTAAGATTCAATGGTTAAAATTTATTCATAACATTCTCACATAAGATACTCATTCTCCCTTGATATGCTCCCTATTCTTTTTTTTATGAATGAGTATTTTAGCGACCGATGCCTTTTTATTTGGACCGAAATATACATTTTTTGTTTATTGAAAAAAAATAAAACTTATGGATAAAATTGTCTTTAACAAGGAATGGTTTATGTTTTCCTTTTCTATCGTTCTTCGTCTCTATATCTTTCACTAATTTTCCCTCTCTCATCAAAAGCTTCTTCCATTGTTGTCTCACTATCATTCATCGAACGACAACTTCTTCCTTTGTTCATTTTTTAGGGATTTTTCATTCATATCAATCACCTCTATGAAAAAGAGAAATAATGTTGAAGCTTCGACAACATCAAAGAGATGAGATACTAGACAGATATTCCGATGAACCGGTGCTTCGTTGAAAAAGAGAGAGACGTGATGGGTATTTTTCAGAAAGGAACAAAAACTGTAGTGCATAAAAGGGTATTTTTATATGGTGATTATTAATTAACTATAGAAAAACATCTAATATATTAATTTTATTCTTCAATTCATACAATTTCAAGGAGGAATACATTGATCACATTATACGTTGGGTGGATTCTAGGTGGACCACGGAAAAAACATCAATAGATTTATTCAATCGTTTAGATTTGATTAAAATGAAAATAAGAACATCTGAAACATTCCACATTCTATCTAGCCCTTACCCATCTCTTCAAATGGTACTGCAATGATGAATTTTATCAAGTCCATATCTTCTCCTTCGTCCAAACTACTTTTACGAAAAATGAAAAAATAGTATATGGTACAAAGTTGTATCACACACCCACAATCTCAAAGTTATAATAATGGTGTTTCCAACAGTATCTTTTTCTTTCGTTTGTCAACCATTTATTGCAAGCTTGAAACTATTATTTATTGAATATCCGCCATTTGTCAGATAAATTAATTTTTTCCTTTAACATAATAACAATAATATGAATATATAATTATCAAAGGAGGATCAAATTAAGATCCGTCCAAATTATATTGCTCTTCTCAATACACCAATGGTTGATCAATTGAATTTACTCCATAACAATGACCTTGAAAAAACGAAAAAAATAAAGATTTTTGAAATTTCACCATTAAACATCAAATTTTTTAGTTTAGGGTTCATAATTTGATCTCATATTTTAGGTTTTTTCTAGATTACCTTTGGAGAATGGTGGTAATTTACCCATCAACCAATGAAAATGAGTTATTTATTGGTGGGGTCAAAATAGTTCATGGATCCCACTTAAAAATGTGAATATTTCTTTCATGGGTACCCTAGTTGTCACCCATATTTTATGGTTTCAGTGCTTGATCATTGGAGGTAAAGAGAGTATCTAATTTTGATAGAAGAATTAGAGTATAACATAAGTGAAAACCATTTGAGGATAATATTGAACGTTAAAAGTTATACATGTTCTCCCTTTTAGTTTGAATAAATCTAAACCATCTATTTAATCTATTGGTATTTTTTCCGTGGTTCACCGGTGAGGGACCTAATTGGACCCTCACCCTAGAATCCACCCATATGTTGAAAGTATTATTCTCATCTCTGAAATCCCTCCCTTAAATAAAGACATTAAGACCATGGGAAGCATTCTATAGAGTTCGGCTTAACTAAAACATTAATCCTACATGGTCCATATTTATTTATTTGCCAATGACATTCACATTTGACAGATTTTTTGTCTTTAATTTGATCGTAAACCACAAAGTGGTGAAATTCATGACTAAATGTAAATCCACAAAAATACAAGGTAGTTGGTATGAAGAAAGCAGGCCGAAAAGTGAAGGCGTAAGGTTCTGCAAAACGAATTACATCGTACCACCATCATCATATTAGAAATTGTTTCGTACCACCATCGTCTTGGCACAATTACATCTGTCAATGCATCTGAATCTTGCGTATATAACCTAGTCAATTCGTTAGATTATTATTGTTAAATCGTATGATTTTGTCCTATTTAAGTGTTTTCTTCATTTGTTTGAACATGATTTTTTTTTATGAAGGTTTTTGATAGAATCACTTCATTGTACTTATAATATCATTTATCTTTTATTCAGTCATATAGTTGGATATGATCTTGAGTTTGATCCATATAGAGAATCTTTGCATCCAAATGATTACATCGACATCTTCTTTTATACTACATTTGTCCCACCCTTTTGTGAATTTTTTTTGTCCCTTTTTATAGGACGCATTCACTATTTTCAACTGCATTAATTATTTATTTACCTATATACCCCTATTTCTTATACATCTTTTTATTCAATCAACATTAAATAACATGTTGAACACATAAACTAACTCTCCCTCTTAAAAGGATAAAATTGTAATAGCAATTGTGATTGAATGTGAGAAAAATACAAGGAGGGGAGGGAGGGTTGAATTGTTGTGGCTTTTTGTAGTTTTTTTTCTTCTTGGTGTTAAAGCACGGGTCATAATATGAGGTATACAGATTCTGACTCAGAGTCTGAATGCAGCAGATAGGTACATAACACAAAGATAGAGAGAGAGAGAGAGAGAGAGAGAGAGAGAGAGAGAGAGAGAGAGAGAGAGAGAGAGAGAGAGAGAGTAGACACAAAACCATTTTATATTGATTTCTCCCACAACACAAAAGTAGTCCAGTTCCCTTTCACTTCCAATGGATATCACTATAATCACACATGATTACAAATTGCTCAAGGACCCTTCCATGAGACTTCCTTGCTCAAGTACAACTGCTCAAGACTTTCTTGATGTAGGATACTACCTAAAGACTTCCTTACTCAAGGACAACTCCAAGAAACTTTCCTTTACTCAATCACAACTGATTGAGACTTCCTAAATGCTCAAGGTTTCACCAAGAAATTTATCTGCTAAAGCACACAGGCGAGAGACATTCTAAATGTTTACAACAGTAAACAAATGTGAGGGGTCATCCATGTCTGTCGTAAGCTTCTAAGTCTGATGACCTTCACAGAATCTGTTGAGGTAACTCCCCAGCTTATGTGAGGCATCCTTCTTCTAAGGACGTTGACTTCTGATTGACTTTTCTTCTGATCTTCTACCATAGTCTTCTAAACTTCTATTGGTCCTTCTGATGCTATTTATATGTTCACCCTTCAACGATAGATTTATTCTTTGATTCTGCACACTTGAACATATGTTAGTATTCCAATTGTTCTTAAATACTTTGTTATCATCAAAACTCTAGAGGAATTGTATGAACGACTCTTGTTTCAAACAGTGATTACAAACAACTTTAATACAAATATCAACTTTCTTAATTTCCATGATTTTGTCAAAATGGTCTTATATTTAGGAATGGAGGTAGTAACTACTTATAATAAATAATTAACCATATTAATGGTAAAAGTTGTTAACTGAAACATATGTGAAAATTAAATTGTGACACTTATTTAAGACGGATGAGATATTAAAAACATTTAATACTATGTTGACTACACATAGTCAAAATAACTTGCAATAAATGGAAAATAAAATAAAGGGTTATGTAAACTTGTGCCCTTAGGGCACATGTTAAGGAATTCAAAAAGAGCAATTTTGCATTGGAAAATATAATATTTTAACTTTTTAAAAGTTGATTACACGGTTTTTGATGGATATATTTCTATAATGAATTCCTTAACATGTGCCTTTGAGAGCACAAGTTAATATTTGCCTAAAATAAAATAAGAAATATTTAATATTTTGTTGACTAGACAACGTCAAAATACCGCCATCCAATTAAATAGTACATTGGATTATGTTTCTGGTTCATTGAATTAAATGCAACATTGATGGTGCATTTAAATGTTTCTTTGGTGTTTTTACATGTCGAGACAAATTTATGTCATCTTGAACTTTTATTGATGTCAATGTATCACATAAAATTAAAACAATATCACTTCTAGTTTTGATTTATAAAAAAAAAAAAAAAAAATCAAAAAAAAAAATATTTTTAAT
>Ga0228711_1004376_pt1 | contig 21746 bp, 20 predicted proteins | sample MedpolnodulmetaG_2_FD_177996 | JGI IMG/M metagenome (GOLD analysis project Ga0228711, IMG submission 177996) | Root nodule microbial communities from Medicago polymorpha collected in Santa Monica, California, United States - brown nodules | ecosystem: Host-associated > Plants > Roots > Nodule...
TGGAGTCTGAAGAAGAATCTACTTCTGAAGATTCTGAGGAAGATCCTGAGATAGTTCAGAAGATGGCAATGCTCTCCAACAAACTGCAATATCTGGCCAAGAAGAACAAGAAGTTCTTAAGCAGAAGTAGCAGTCACAAGAGCTCTAGAAGAGAAGAGAAAGGTTGCTTCAACTGCAAGAAAACTGGACACTTCATTGCTGAATGCCCAGACCTGCAGAAGGACAAAACCAAAGACAAGTATAAGAAGCCAATCTTCAAATCCAACAAATTCAAGAAGCAAATCAAGAAGAGCTTGATGGCAACTTGGGAAGATCTGGATAATGAGTCTGAATCTGAAGAGGAAGAAGCTGAAGATGAAGACCTCTTGAAGAAGCTGAATAATGTTATCCTCAATTCAATTATAATCCAACAATCCCCATTTTAATAACAAGAGGTCATCACATCATCAACAATTAAATTCACGGTATACATACATAGCATGTATAAGCATCAAATCATATCTTCACATAATCAAAACTCATCGACAAATATCACACTTTCAATTAGGCATATTAACACATAGTTCATTATTTTATTTCACCTTGTCAAATAATATATCATCACCTTTCACATCTTCAATACACATATTCATGACCAACATACGATATTCTCATATAAATATTTCAAATAAACACAATCATCATCTCAAGAATATAAACGAGGTAATTATCATCATCTAAGTAATTATCAAATGAAATACATATGATTTACAATTCATTACTCTCACGAAAATAATCATCATCAAATAAGATCATCAAGTGTACAAGCATCACCAAAATAACAAACATCATCATATACACATCTCCACACAATTCACATTATTCATTAATCACATATATCACCAAATTCATATAGTTCACCAAATTTCACCAATGCACATATTCACCAACTCACATATTCAATATCTTCTAGCTATGACTTCACTTTCCCCTCTAGGTCATTGGCTCTAGCTTTCCTCTTCTCCAAGTTCTTCATCTTTTATTCTTCTCTCTATCTTCCCACTTTCTCTCTCTAGCCACTCTATCTTTTGTTATGAGAATGAAATGTTTCTAACCCTAATTTTCCTTCATGAGTTAAGTATATATACTACTCTCCAATGGGCTATGTTTCTACTATTCACAATGAGCTTAAACTCTTACTAACAAATTCGAAAGTTACTACTCACTAACTCACTAAAATATCGAATAATTACCATCTTGAAATAATTACCTCAACTCCCAAGTAACTTAGTAAAAATAATTATTCTCACTAAAATACCAAAAATAACCTTCCCATTAAAATTACTATTTTACCCTTGTAACACACCCAATTTTTGATAGAATTATTTTAATTAATTATTATGTGTGTTTGTATGTGCTTGTATGTGATTATTTGTCTCTATGTGTATTTTATTTGGGATTAGTGGATTTTTGGCTTAGAAGGGTATTTTAGTCATTTGTAGACTCAGGGGTATTTTGGTCATTTGGTTAACAAGGTGGTATATAAGAATAACTCTTGTGAGAAATTAGGTTAAGCCTTCATTATTTCCTTTCACAAAAACATAACAGGTAGAGAGAGAAAGTGGATCAAAAGGATAAAAAAGGAGCTAGAGAAAGAGAGCTTGGGGTTTGAAGAGCTAGGAGATAAAGTGAAGCCAAAGTTAGAATCCTTGAAGACTAGAAGTAAGGGGGATAGTTTCCTTTTCATAATTAAGCTATAATCTCCTATTTTCAATTATAGGTTTAACTGCTTTTATGTTAATTGTGACAGTTGTGATTTTTGAATGGTGGAATGATAAACTTCATGAAATTCTTGTGTTATGTGTTTAAACTTCATAGTTGTTGTTGTTGTTGTTGTTAAGTGATTTTGATGAGTTTTGCTTATCAGATTGTAAATCATGAATTGGTGAGTGATTGTTGTTGGAATATGTTTAAATTCACTTCATAAATGTTTGTTAATGTTTGTATGTTGATGGGTTTTGAATTGATGTGGTTGTTTGTGAAGTTTGAATGAAAAACGAGAAAATTGTGAGTTTTGGTGAAAAAAGAACATAATGATGATTTTGATGAGAATTGATGTTATGATTCCATGTTTGTTGTTGTTTTGATTGTCTTCTGATGTATATAAACTAACGCACAAGCTTTGGGGACAAATTTGGGTCAAAGAGGATCAAAATCAGGGTTTTTGGATGAAAATTGGATGGATTCCCGAGAGGAAACCCAAAAACTGGGTTCCCCTGTGTTGGTGTAGCGAGTTGCTCAGTACAGCAACCCATGATTTTGGCGTTCCAGGTACTTCGGGGCCGATCCAGACATTCCTAAATAATTCTTTTGATGTATTTAACTGTTGTTGTGCTTTCTAAACCTTGAAAATATCAAATGATTTGGATTGAACTTGGTTTTGTAAACCGAATCAAACTTTTTGAAAAATGCTCAAGAACACGAATTTTTCGAACTCGTTTTTCTCAAGGGAAAATGGTAGGGTTAAGGTTGTTTACTGTAATCATGATTTATAAAAATGTTTTGGATGCTATTCATGAGCTTTAACATGGTTTTGTTTTGAAAAATGGAAAACGTTACAACTTCAAGTTTCAAAACACTACTTAAATAATCTACACGGTGGAATTACTAATTTACACTTGCTTCAAAAATGACCAAAATACCCCTCAGTCCAAAATGACTAAAATACCTTTCTAACACCAAACCCATCAAAATGCACACATAGACAATAAATCACATTCGAGCACATAAAACACACAAAAACAATTAAAATAAATCTAAAGAAAATCGGGCTGTTACAACTCCCCCCCTCCCCCGTAAAAGAATTTTTGCCTTCGAAAATTACATGAAGAAAACAACTCCGGATACGAAACGTTCATCCTACTCTATGATTCCCAAGTAGCACTCTCACCAGTTGGTCCAACCCAACTCACCTTCACCAAAACGATCTCTTTGCCTCGCAACCGCTTCACCTCGCGGTCCTAATCCTAACTGGCCAAGTCTCAACGGTCAAATTATCCCTTACTTCTAAATCATCCACTTGAATTACGTGAGATGCACCATACACATACTTCTGCAACTGAGACACATGAAACACGTCATGAAGATTCGACAAAGACGATGGTAATGCAACCCGATACGCTACAACCCCAACCTTCTCAACAATCTCAAACGGTCCAACAAAACGAGGAGTCAACTTCCAACACTTCAAAGCACGTCCAACACCGGTTACAGGATTCACTCTCAAAGACAAATGATCACCAACCTGAAACTCAATGCCCTTCCTCCTCTTATCATGATAACTCTTCTGCCTACTCTGAGACGCTCTCATCTTCTCTTGTATCATCTTAACCTTTTTCGTAGTCTCTTGCACAACTTTTGGTCCTAACAAAGTACTTTCACCTGACTCGTACAAACACAACGGCGTTCTACACCTTCTAGCATACAAAGCCTTAAACGGTGCCATACCGATACTAGAATGAAAATTGTTGTTGTAAGTAAACTCAATCAACGGTAAACATTTGACCCAACTGACACCCTGCTCCAAAACACAAGCTCTTAACAAATCTTTCAAACTCTGAATAGGCCTCTCTGTCTTCCCATCAGTCTAGGGATGATAAGCAGAACTCAACCTTAACTTAGTTCCCAAAGCAGCTTGCAAACTCTCCCAAAACTTAGAAGTAAACCTCGGATCCCGATCTGACACAATACCAGAAGGAATATCGTGCAACCTAACAATATGCTCAATGTAGATCTCAGCCAACCTCGCCACGGACACACCAGTACACAAACTCGATCACGAAACATCAAAACACCATTCTCATCCAATCTGAAGTCCACACCTTTACCTTGATTAACCAACACCACTCGATCCACAAGTTTTAAATCTTCCTTCTGACCATTCTTAATCTCTTCCAAAATGTTACTCGTCAGCTTCAACATTCCCAACTTCACACCATCCGGCGTCAGCTCACTAACCAAACTTAAATCTCGAAACTATTCTAGCAATTCCAACTCTTTAACCATCAAAGCACACATATGCAACGTCTTCCTGCTCAAAGCATCAGCAACAACATTCGCCTTCCCAGGATGATAAATCAACTGAAAATCAAAATCCTTAAGATATTCCAACCATATTCTCTGCTTCATATTCAACTCTTTCTGATCAAACAAGTACATCAAACTCTTGTGGTCGCTGAACAATTCAAACTTAGAACCATACAGATAATGCCTCCAAATCTTCAACACAAACACAATTGCCGCAAATTCCAAATCATGAGTCGGATAATTCTTCTCATGCACCTTCAACTGCCTCGACGCATAAGCCACAACCTGACGATTCTGCATTAACACACCATCAAGACCCATCTTAGAAGCATCGCAATACACAACAAACGATTCCTTCAGATTCGGCAAAATCAACACTGGTGATGAACCCTACCTCTTCTTCAACTCTTGGAAACTCTTCTCACACTTAGCATCCCAAACATAAGTTTGTCATTTCCGAGACAACTACGTCAATGGCAACGCCAACTTAGAGAATCCTTCAATAAACCTCTAATAATAACCTGCCAATCCAGGAAAGCTTCTAATCTCAAAAACTGGCTTAGCCGATTCCCATTGCAACACTGCATCAACCTTCGACAGATCCACTAGAATACCACCCTTCGAAATCACATGACCAAGGAAACATACTTCCCGCAACCAAAACTCACACTTCGACAACTTTGCACATAACTGCTTCTCCTTCAAGACACGCAACACAACCCTCAAATGTTCAGCATGCTCCTCCTCTGACTTCGAATACAGCAAAAGATAATCTATAGACACTACCACAAAACGGTCCAGAAAAGGATGAAATATTCTATTCATATATTCCATGAAGACACCTGGCGCATTAGACACTACAAATGGCATCACAGAATACTCATAGTGTCCATACCTTGTTCGGAACGCGGTTTTGGATACATCTTCCGCCTTCACCCTTATCTGGTGATATCCTGATCTCAAATCAATCTTACTAAATACTTCTGCACCAACCAGTTGATCCATTAAGTCATCAATCCTCGGGAGCGGATACCGATTCTTAATCGTCACCTTGTTCAACTACCGATAATCCACGCACAATCTCATGTTGCCATCCTTCTTCTTGACTAACAACACTGGAGCACCCCACGGAGAAACACTCGGCCTAATGAACTGCTTCTCAAGCAACTCTTCCAACTGCTTCTTCAACTCACCCAACTCCGATGCAGACATCCGATACAGCGCAATCGAAATAGGACTCGTTCCTGGTACCAAGTCAATTGCAAACTCCACCTCTCTCTCTGGCGGTAATTCGGTAATGTCGTCCGAAAAAACTTATGGAAATTCTTGCACTACTGGCAAATCGCCAATTCCTTTCTCATTACTTTTCTTCAACGATGCAAACATCATAAACACACTAGCTTCATCGTCCAAAGACTTCTTCACTTGCTCCGCGGTCAAGAACTTCCCACCAACCTCAGCTATTGGCTTAGAAAACGTTACACTCTTGGTTAAGCAATTAACGCTAACACCAAAAGACAACATCCAGTCCATACCAAAAATCACATCCATATGCTTCAACGGAAGACACACAAGGTCCAACTCAAAATCAATATTACCAAAACTAACAAGACACTTAGCACACATCAAGGAAGTAGTCACCGAGCCATTGGTCAGGGTGTCGATGACCATCCCTCGTAATAACGAAGTTACAACCACTCAACACAACTAACCGAGATAAAAGAATGAGTAGCACCAGTATCAATAATTGTAATCAAAGGAGTACTATTGATAAAACACATACCTCAGATGAGATTATCCGGTTGCTCCACCTCTTCCGCATTTAAAGCAAACACCTTACCTGCCGCCTTCTTCGGCTTGGTACACTTGGTATTAAGATGACCCGCTTCACCACCATTGTAACAAGTAATCTCCTTCTTGAACTCAAATGCCTTGTGACCCTCTTGCCCACACTTGAAGCAACTATCACCCTTCATGCAATCACTAGAGTAATGACCCAAAGTTCCACACTTAAGGCATCTGACATCACCTAACTTCGGCTTAGAGCCTCCACCAATCTCTTTCTTCTTTCCTTTATGTTGTACGGCTTCCCAAATCCATGGCCTTTTCCTTTCTTATCATTCATTGCCTTATAATGGTTTACCTTGGCTCTTCCGGCATCATCAAACATACGACACTTGTGCACCAAAGTGTCGAAATCCCTGATCTCCTGAACACACATATACTGGTAGATATCCGGCCTCAGCCCACTCTCAAACTTCACACATTTCGAAACTATAGCATCCTTTGATGTACGAACAAAACCACGAAAGCTTCTTAAACTTAGCAGAATACTCTGCCACAGACAAGTTCTCCTGCTTCATGCTCAGGAACACTACTTCCTTCTTGGTCCTCAAATCCTCTGGAAAATACTTCCATAAAAATTCACTCTTGAACCTTGCCCAAGTCACCACCTCTCCACCGGCCTCAACTCTCCCCTTAGCATTCGTCCACCAGTACTCAGCTTCCACAGCAAGCATGTGGGTAGCCAACTTAACATTATGATCATCACTAGTCACCATAGCACGAAAGATCCTCTCCATGCCCTGTGTCCAAGTTTGAGCTCCCTCCAGGTAAAACCTTCCCTTGAACGTTGGCGAATAGTTCCTCAGCTTCTCCATGATCCCGATGACCAGTCGCCGCCTGCTCGTTGGCTCGGGCCAACACCTATGCCATTGCACCAGCCATCTCACTTCTACACAAACCAAACATACAGATAAGAACAACAACACAACAAAGCGAGTATCGAAGGTAACTCAATACCATTCGCATACAAACAGGAATTTTCACCGGGTTCTAGTCTGAACAAGACTGACCATGGCTCTGATACCAATTTGTAACGCCCTACTTCTATTAAAGCGATAAAAAACGTGAATAATACATTTATTCAAGAAATAGACATCACGTCTCCAAAAGTTCTCCAAACACAACATGCATAAAAATTCACAACAACGTCGCAGCGGATATATAGCATACATCTCCTACATATACATGTTCCTAAACTCACAAATATATCAACATATAAAATCTCCAATCTCGACATGTGGGTAAAATCTCAACAACATAATTCAATCCAGAATAAACAAAACGACTGACATTCTAGATCATAGCTTATTCTAAGACTCCAAAAGACAGAAAACAGAGGTAGCTTCCGTTATCCTTGAGCACTCACCAAGCAAGCAACAACTATTCATGCACGTCGTTTACCCATTCATACAAATAGATAGGCGGTCCACCACAGACGACTGGGGGTTAGCTTCACATCATCATAATTAAATATAATCACATGAAAAGATAAACATTTAATTATACTTCAATTAGTTAAACAAAGATAATTCAACTTCAACAAGTTCATAAATAGCACGGATAGATAATTCACCAATCACACCAATCACAAAGCACACATACAATCAAGACTCATGCAAGATCATATAATGCACCTACGCACGACACCTAAAAGCATGTGGTACCAATCACCAACAAGGTCGTCACCTATGTTGCAACAAAAACATCATAATCGTCATCACTTCGGATATAAAATCCATCACCATCGGTCATGTATGCATGAATATATGAATCATCAACAATGCATATATTCACACAAATCGTTGCCAATTATTGGATACAAAGTATTCGTCGTCACCAATAATCGTCTCCAAATATACATGAAATCACTACATTCAACATCAACATTTAGCATGTATGAGTTCAACACATCGACAATCAACAATCATATATGTCATGTTATAATTCTTCATCAACATTCAACAACACCATCATCATCAATTATCACCCAAAAAAAAACACTTTCAAGGAAAATCGACATTTGAGGAATTAAATCAAAACCAAGTAAACGTGTACAATTACCTCAACAAAACACGTGCACTACTCCAATATGTTCATAGTAGCATAGGCATATGAGTATCCTAGGCTAATTCCAAGAAATCACAAAGTTATGCTAAGTTCGTCTCATTTCTCAAAAATAACCATTTTCGACATTTTTCAAAACAAGACAACTTATGCAAAATAGGAAAACCTAGATTTCAAATACCAATCAACATATAATCATGAACATAGGCTACTTGCAAACTATCAAGTCTTAGTTCGAAGTTTTACCCACGTTCATTTGACAAAGTCCAAAGTTCGTCTATGCCACCATTTTATCAAAATCAAGTTCCAATACAATCATGGCTATGCACCAACCTTACATGCTTCATCTAAGTCCATTAGAACTGTAGGCCAAACATGCAATTATCTTTATTCACAAAAAGTCCCTTTTCCGATTATTTTCGAAAACCGAAAACGTTACAAGTTCAAGTTTCAAACCATTTAAGCTTTGTTTGCGAGTTGGGTTTTAGAGGGGAGGGGAAGGGAAGGAAAGGCTTATCGAGAGCTAAACCCTTGTTTGGGAGTTTTATTAAAATAGGGAAAGGTTTTGGGGGGTTTTGAAGGATTTCATTTGTCCAATTTTAAAGTTCCTCCAAATTGGGGGGTTTTAGAGGGTTAAGCATAAAAATTGACAATTTTGTCCTCATAATAATTCAAAACTCCAATTATAATTTACAAGATAAATTACAAAAGTATAACACAGTGTATTATTTTAAGAGAAAAAAATGGTAAATTAGTAAAATTATCACATAAGCCCTCCATCTCCTTTCCTTGTTGGTTTCTTTAACTCCCAAACAAGGGGAAGGTTTTCCCTTCTTTCTCCCTTCCCTTCCCTTCCCCTCCTTAGCCTTTCCTTTCCTTCCCCTCAAAACTAGCAAACAAAGCCTTAGAAAATCCAAAGTTTGAATAAGTAAAATATGTTCCAGTAGCAATATCAATGAAAACAGCAAAAGAACACACTCAAACAAGTGCATAGGACCCCTATACGTCAGCCCCCAAGCACCCGGACACAAAACAACACGGATGTTGTTTCTACCAGGGCGCATGGCGCCTGAAGTGCAGCGCCCAACGCTGGCCTTCTGTAAGTGGGCACCTAGCGCCCTACTTCGGGCGCAGCGCCGCGAAATGCATGTTTTCGCGTGTTTCCGACCACGGGTTTCGCCATTTTTTGCCCAAAAACGCTTAGTTAGGTTCCCTATTCGTCCAAAATGATTAAAGGCTCAACCCGGGGCTTAAACACAACGAATACACTCGTTTCCAGACACTTGAAATAACTTATGAAATAATTGAAAAGATTTTCTTAAAACACCAAAGTTTTCAACAGCAACAATTCATCTCTTTCAAAAACAACACAATCAAGAACAACAACTCAACTTATCAACACCAATCCATAAAATGGCTTTAACAACAACACTCAACAACAATCATATCACATAATCATGAATCTATTCACAATTCAACAACAACATGATCATATATCACCAATTTGAACAAAATTCACAAAGTTTCCATTTCTATATCACTTGAACATGTAAATTCAACATCAACAATTCAATTATCATCAAACTCACATACCCAAACATAACACTATGATAAGAACACGAATTTCACCAATTAAATTCACAATAATCAATTTTCACAATTAAGCACTTTTGAATTTAAGTAGAAAAAGAGATTACAACTTAATTATGCATGAACATTATCCCCCTTACCTCAATTGAACACAAACTTAGCTTAGGCTTCACTTTAGCTCCACCCTCTTGAATCTCTACCCTTTTCCTTCTTCTCCCAAGCTTCTCCTCTCTAACCGTTGGTCTTGCTCTTTCTCTCTACCTCTCTCAAAAGTTTTGTGAAAATGATAAAATGATTCTATGTGAACTAATTTCCTCAAAGACTAGAGTTTAAATAGGCTCCTCACTATTGGGTTTAACCCTTAATGTCTTAATGGGCTCAAAATACTCATTAACCAATTCACTAAGTTTCTACTCACTTAACGGGTAAAAAAATAACAGATAGTTACCAGCTCTAAATTAATTACCACAATCCACTAATAACTTTGTAAAGATAACTATTCTTACTCAAAACACTACTTAAATAATCTACACGGTGGAATTACTAATTTACACTTGCTCATAAAATGACCAAAATACCCCTAAGTCCAAAATGACTAGAATACCCTTCTAACACCAAACTCATCAAAATGCACACATAGACAATTAATCACATATGAGCACATAAAACACACCCAAAAAGTTAAAATAAATCTAACAAAAATCGGGCTGTTACAATAAGCTTGTGATGATAATGTTGATTAAGAATGGATATGTTGATATGATATGATGGGGAAATATAGTATCCATGTGGAGTTAGTATTCTAGGAATGTTGAGTATGTATATGTGACATGCATGAATCCTTGAATACTTATGTTGATTATACGTGAACTAACCCCCAGTGGTCGTTTGGTTGACGACCTGCTTTATTCTTATAAATGGGTAGACCGTGTGCAAGGAGTAGTTTTGCTTTGCTTGGTGAGTTGCTGGAGGCTAACTTTGGAGCTGCCTCGTCTTTTGCTTTCAGGGTCTTAGTGTGTCGGCTTTGATTAGAGATGTCTGTCTCTTATTACATTTGTGACTTGTTGAAATTTTTATAACTCAGTATGTTGAGATGACAATCTTATTCTTAAGATATATTTTGATTATGTGACATAGCTATTTTGGAGATTTTATGTATATGCTGTTGAGATGTGATGATATTATATTATGCTGCGATGTTTTAAAAAAATTATTTATGCATGTTTGGACGTATAGAAGAAGTAGCATCTAAATACTTTGCATAATTTGTATTATTTGCGTGATTTATGGCTTTAAGTGTTTAAGTTGTTGCAACCCTTACGCACCAAATGACCAAAATACCCTTAATCTTAAAATGACTAAAATACCCTTCTAGCCTAAAAATCTACTAATCTCAAATCAAATACGCACATGAGCAAATAAGCACATATAAACACATGTAATAAATAAATAAAATAATCCTAGCGAAAAATGGGTTGTTACAAGTGGTCTTAGCATCATAATAGAGTAGTCACAAAACCATATTAAAGTGGTTTCACTATTTGAGAATGGTCTTAGTACCATATTAGAGGTGTAAATTTAGAACGATTTTCTACAGTACAGTGGTTAACCGCATAATTGTAGCTGAGTTTGTTGTATCCTAGAGGCGGCGTGATTTATTGTCTGTCTTGTACAATTTTGGACAGTGTCACGAAACGTCTCAAAGAGAGCAACATGGTCGTGAGTTGTGGCTCTACCTAGTAACAACTTCGGTAGATATTCTCTTTCAAAATAGAATTTGAAAATTCAAATTCAACATTTTGGAAATCCTAAAACAACAGTGTTGGTTTAATTTTTTTTTAAGGTTTGTATTGGTTTATGAAATTCTGGCGTACAAGTTTTAAAATGTTTTATGCGATGTTTCAACGTCAGACACACAGTAGGCAGATGTTCCGGTTAATGTTTCAACATCACGCAAATAAACAAATAAAACGCAGAAAAATAAATGACAAGAAAGTAAAGAACACAGTGAGTTTGTTGACCCAGTTCGGTGCAACATCACCTACATCTGGGGGCTACCAAGCCAGGAAGGAAATCCACTAGTGTAGTCCTTATTCTATAGCTCTCAGCAAACTCCTCGTTTACACTAAAGACCTAGGACCTACCCGTATAGACTTCAACCTAGGAACTCCTAGATCTGAGATCTCATCTCACTATCCTATGGTCAGTCACAGCCCCTGTGACCTGTCAGACCTAAATACAAATCAAACGGTGAAGTTACCTTCAAACACAACAACTAACACCTTTCTTACAAGCTTTGGTGTAGTACACAAGAGTATCAAACTCAACACACAGTCCTAAACAAGTATCACAAACGATACAAGAAAGGCTCACAATAAAGGTTCTAAACTTGCATCAACATGATACAAGAGTAGAGCACATGTAGACTCAAAACCCTAAAAATCTAAACTTTTTAGAATGACGGCTTGAATGATCAATTAGGTCTTGAAGTCTTGTTTATATACTGAAGCAGCTTGGGCCAAATACTTAGTTGGGCTTCAGAACAAAGCAGATCGGTTATGCTAATCTGCAAAAGAGAAATCAGAAACAAATATGGAAAGTCCTTAAATGTCGGAACATCTTTAGGATCGTCCAAAACAAATACAAATATTTCCTAAAATATAAACACTACATTAGGAATATTCCACAACTGATTATGTAAAGATATGCGCGTTGCTTGGTCAATAAGATAAGGAAATATTGTTTCCTTCAACAATAAAGGGGGCGCGTACAAATAGGCATGAACCCAGGCACACTGAACCGTACCAGGATGTTGAAACATCGTACTCAACATCTTACAGAGATGCCTAACCACATGTTGGAACATTGGTTCCAACAACACATACAAGGATATTTGTTTTAGCAACAATGCAGCCAATACAAATACCCAACAGACTTTACTTAAGAAGATTGGGAAATTTGACACAAATTTGAAACCTCATAACATAATTATGTCGAACTATGAAAGAAAAGCTGGACTTTCTCTTGGTGCCCTCCAAGTGAATTTAATAGTGGGAACCGTCACCAAATCAACTTTGTTCATGGTGGTACCATCAAAAACTAACTTTAACATTCTCTTAGGAAGAGAATGGATACATCGAATAGGTGTTGTTCCTTCGTCTATGCACCAGAGAATTGTAATCTGGAGGGATGATGGTTTGGCCGAAAATATTGAAGCAGATCAAAGTTATTTTCTTGTTAAGGTCAATCAAGTCACAAGAAACACCTTTGAGAAAAGTTTGGCAAATATTGCAACATGCTCTGCTGAAAATGATTGTACCGGCCAGATAGATGTGAGTTTTGTAAGGCTTCACCCAACTCATAGCTTCATGAGGGAAAGGGATGTATCTAACACAAAATCCATTGTGAAAGATTTGATTCCCCCAACTCGGAAGAATATTGAAAATAATTATCATGTATGAGCAAGATGCTTGGAACAGGGTTACGGCTTATTTGGCCGAGAATAAAATCAAGAAGTCCTTAGAGGTTGAATTGCAACAAAAGATGGTCATAGGAACCATTGAAAAAGATGTTATTGAAATAGTTGGTGAAGAACCTAAGGAAATAATGGTTGACGGCCAAAAGCTTGGACTTGATCGTTTGAGTGCTAACGTGCCTATAGGCACCTTTCGTCCCACCGCGAAGACTCAACGTCACCGTACCGGAGCATCTTCTCCCACCGTTGCCTCTCATCCATCCTCACCGGACAGATAATTTTCCAAACTTATAAACTAGGCCATTTGATCTTGATCCGAACAAGTCCTAGTGTGCCAACTACTTGATTCCTTGACTGCAAGGAGTAGAAATCAAACATTGATATCATTTTGATTGACTCTGTGATAGTGTGCTTGCTTGTACGTACAATCCAGCCTGAAAGTATATCCCAAAGTTTCTTAATATACAGTAGTAAATTTTGTTACTGGTGGAGATATCATTGGTGAAGGACGACTTCTAAAATAAAGCAAGAAGAACAAAGGATACTCTATGTATGAATGAAAATAAAGCCACTATTCAACACCATAATTTATCTTTAAAAACGAGTTAAGATGATTTCATATGAAACGGTCATGTTAAAATGAAACTAAATCTAGTTATATGTCATTTTGGTTCAAGAACATTATTTAATTATTTATTTTAAAAATAAAAAATAAAAACAGCTGACATCTTCTCGTATGAGACAAGTCATGTTAGAATGAAACATCATATGAGATGTAAAAGAGATTATAATATGGACTGAAAACATGACTTGTTTTGCTATGAACTCTTGTGGGAATAGCTTCTGAATGATGGTAATTTGTATTTTTCTTTTGATTTTAGTACAACAATCTTGTATATGAACAATGCAACTGAAGAATTGTAATCCAGTGAATTGGATAGGATACAATATTGCAGCATGAAAATCTGTCTAAAGTCTGTTGAAGCCCTTAACCACAAATCGGTAACCTTCTCAGAAGTTTCACCATCTGCGGCGCCTTTTTCCATAATAATATGCAAATGCAGCTATTGATGCAGCAAGAACGACCCCAGCTGTAGCATGCCAAGCATATAATGGTCTTTCCAAAAGTAGAACGGAATTGCTGCTGCTAACCTCAACTGGCGGTGGTGATGCCACTGGTTTCTGACTAACTGTGACTGCAAATGCCAAACCTTGCCTCTCCAACTCAGCCAAGTCTTCAATTGCTGGCCTTAACCTAGTGACCTTGGCTATGGCTTCGTACTCTTCTTTAGTTCCACCTTCAAGGAAAGCTCCAACAACATGACCCTTGTTTACCCAATATGCTCCAAATGTGCTACCTGCGGCTGAGAGATCTCCATAATAGACAACTTCCCCAACATTATCACCAAAAAACTGCCAAGACAAAGTGAAGACTCTGGAGTAGAAAAAAGGAATGTAATCAAATTCGCCTGTTTTTTCCGGTTCCATTATTGCAGAAACCGCATGTTTTGCAGATTTCCTTGCTGAATCAACATGCTCAAGCCTGCGCATTTCACCAAATGCTTTGACTGGAAATGCTGCAACATCTCCAATAGCATAGACGGAGCTGTTGCTTGATTGAAACATTCCATTTACTTTGATTCCACCTTTCTCCAAAGTAAGTTGACCTTCGAACAGACCTGTATTTGGTCGTATTCCAATTCCCACTACAACCATGTCCACAGATATCTTTGTTCCGGTTTTAAGATTAACAGCTGTAACCTGCAAAACAGATTAGTCAACTAAAGTTATAGCTTGATTTGATCAAAGGAATGATGCTGAGATATCCATAAGGTTGGTTATCATGAACCAGGAAATTTTACTTCCAAGGGATATGTAAGAAGCCATTATCCACTGGTTTAGAAATTACAAAATCATTACATTAGATTCCTCTAATTATCTCATTTTGAATATAAAAAGGTTTTGAAATTTAAACCACCGATACCACTGAAAAGTTCTGATCATAACAAAAGGCTTTTATTCTAGGTGGGGTCACCAACAACTATCAAGTAATACTACTACTATGTTCTATTACAGACCAAATTTTTTTGAAATGCCATTAAGGTGAAGGTCTTTTCAATTGTTTCTCTTAGGCTGGAAAGGAGGGAGAGGGAAGGAAGGAAATTGGAGAAAATTCTTGACCTTATTTAGAAGAGTTTTTTTGGAGAAGCTGAGAGAAAAATATCTATTACTGTATTTGATTTAAGAGTATTAAAGCGATACGGGAATGATTTGAAAATTTATTCAAAACATTATAAAGTCCTCCTTCAATGCATATTTTAAGTTCTACCAGGGTTTTCGTCCAATGAAGAGAAAAAGAAAAAAAAAACTCCATACAAGGTGGGAGATTACTCTCTTATTTATTCCCTTCCCTTTCCTTCTTCCTTTATCCTCAAAACCCTCTTCCCCCAAACTCCTTAACAAAGTCTTACAGTTTTCCTTTGTCTAGTTATCAAGCTATACTCAAAGTTACCAATGCTTATTATTACGGTACGACCTCTACTGGTCTTCTCCTTATACGACCAAATATTCCTAGAGGATAAATTTCCAACAAAAAAATTGATGTACCTTTCCGTTATCGTCAAAATCAAATGATGATAAAACAGTTCCCTTAACGAAATTTACTCCTCTTGATTTATAATATTCTTCATAGTAGCTTGCAATCTTTGGGGTAAGCAATCGAGCCACTGTAAAATAAATCCAATATAGAAAATACCCATCAGTCTTTAAGGTCGTTTGTTATCCATAAGAGCTTCAAGCTGTTTTTTATTTAGATCAACACACGAATGAACATTGATCCCATACACTGAGTTGACAGACAATAAAATTAAAATTGAATACTTACTGCAATGTTCTTCTGGGAAGACCATTGTTACACTGATCTTATTGATCACCAAAGATGCCGCACACTCCATGCCTATGTATCCACCACCAATGACAACGGCATTCCCTCCAGGAGAAGATTGAATAGCACTCACAAGCCTATTTGCATCTGCTATATCCCGTAAGTAACATACATTTTCTGCATCTGATCCATTCACCCCAAATTCTTCAAGCTTCAAAGCCTACACTTGACATTGCACACAAGTTTAATATACTTCTGTAAAGAAAGTTAAGAGTCTACTAAGTAGGTGCGTTGGTGAAATCATCTTCGATCATTCCCACATATTATGTTAATAAGGACAAAGATTTTTCAGTGTCGATATGATGTTCCTAGGGCCTAATAGTTTCATGTATTTTAAGGGCAATGATATTAAATTACAAAAATTAAAAACCAATAAAAAAAACGTTACAAGAGATATCATGGAAACTACCAAAGCTTCTTTCATTTTTTTATTATTTTTAAATCATGACGTGCATGCAATAAATATAACAAGATAAACTGATTCTTGAAAGCAGAAAAACTCGAACTGAGAGATTAGTTTTAATACCCGAGCACCAGTGGCAACAATGAGAACTTTGTAACTTATGGTTTCCCCAGTTGTTGTTAATAGTGTCTTACGTTTCACATCAGCAGACTTAACTCCAGTTCCAAGAACTAACTCAACTCCTGAAAAGGAATAACAATTGCAAGAATTAGATATTCAGCTACGAACATCTTTTGAATTACAATATAAAAACATTGAACAAAGACGAATGATAATTTTTAATAGAAATGAGTATCTTTGACTGATGATAACTGCTACAAACCCGGTATTTCATAAGAATGAGGAAAATCTCCCTAGAATACAGCTCAAACTCAGAATTTTGAGGGTCTGCAACCTCCATGCCACAAGGCCCCAAACTCTTCTCAATATCTTGCTATCCTCCCTCTCAACACCTCTTCTTGTCTACATTTCTCCGATTATCCCAACCCCCAACTAAGTACTAACTAACCAAGAGGATTGCCTATATTTACCTATTTACCTATCAAAAACATTTACATACTTAAAAACAAAAAATTACTTCCTGGAAGAATACATGAATATTATTACCAATTGAAATGAACAAAAATCATCAGCCAATGCATTTAATTTGGCTCTTCTTACATTTGACTTTCAAGCTTCACCTAATTATTGAAGAAAGAAAAATAGAAAGATTTATTGTAGAAAGTCTTCAACTCAGTTTTACATAGATAAGGCTGCCACCTGAAATAAACTACGCATGAAAGAGAACAGAAAATAACTGATAAAACATGGCTGTATATGATGTTCAGAAGTAACTACAGCTTCTGCCATTAAATGTCGGATACATATTACTGTCAAACACTGAATTACTCCTCGGCTAAACCACCTCACTGGATGCAACTGGAGATGATCAAACAAATTAATAAATTTTAAATGCGTTGGCTGCTACATCATATGCCATTATTCATTAATTTTCACCAACGACCATAGTTATCTAGAGGATTAAGCATAAAAAAAAATCATTTTTTATTTAATACATTTTTAGGTACTTAATACAACAGTTCAACCTGAAAATCAGTAAAACAATTTTCCAATGATTTTTCAATCAGAAAGAATTAATTAAGGTGGACCACAGAATCTAAATAGGATCATGTATCAAGTATTGAACCAGATCTAAGCCAGACAACAAATAAAACAGCCAACAAAAGCAATTAATATGTTCTAACCAAGGGGGGAAAATAGAGTAGGCTAACAAAATTACTTCATGGATATATCAACTTGTGACGTAAAATAGTATAATTACCATGTTCTCTATACCATTTCGGAGTTAGCCTTTCCTCATTTGCGCCAACACATGTATGAAAGGATGGAAGCCGAGCAGCAGCTGTAGGTTACAGATTTATTTCAGCAACCAGACATTCCATAAACTTTCTATTTTAGAGACAATAAGGAGGAATGAACGGAAAGGTGAAAATTCTATATTTGAACAACAAGGAAATAAAGCAATAAATCCTCCTAATTCAACTACAATCCTAAGTTCCCAGTTAAATTTTTCAAATTCACAACATTATCATTATCAATTAATCACCCTGAAGTTAGCTCCGCCCAGGTAGCTCCTTTCTGTTTACTTCTTCATCAATAAATAACACTCCGCCCAAAGAGCCAAAACAACCAAATATCAAGAGCACCACATTGAAGTTTATATTTTAGTCTCCCCAGTAACATACAAAATTACCCCCCAACTAAGTAATATAGCTTGTTCTTATATTCAAATTTTATAAGTCAATGAAGTTAAGATGGCCAGATAACCAAAGAGCAAAATTAAATTTGACCCAATTCCAAATTAAAGTATTGGATTGTTCATTGTACAGAATAAATAACATAGAATTGGATTGGTCAAAGAGAGTAATTTTATCAACCAATCACTCAAAATAACCAGTTGTGAAAGAGTTCATACCTTCTGGAAGCAAATATCCTTTGCTTAATGCAGGTCTTTCATAAGGAGCTACCTGAGATAAACATTTATCAACTTTATATATTTACCATTACAAAACAGAGGAGATAAAATGTCTATACAGCATCAACACTTCAGATCAAAGGTGTGTTTGGTGTCTGACATGTGGTTACATCCAATCAGTGTTGTAGTCAGGAATTAAAATTCAAGGGGACCATAAACAAAAATCTAATATTTATATCATATATTTTGTTTGCTTCAGAATAAAACAACAGTTTGCCATAGTAGTTTTGGTGGTTTTTTTAGGCCCTTTCTATGCTCAGTACAAAAAAGACTCAATACTCTTATTCTACCAGTCCAAATCTCAAATTCCATCTCTCGTTAGCCTAACTAGCTAGTCGTCAACACGTACCCACGACTTCTGTCACACATCACACTCGCGCATCAGACCTTCCCTAAATACTATTTTTATGCAAAAATTGATTAGTAATTAACCAATCACAAGGCCATAAAGTAATTTACTATATAACTCTAAAAGTAAGTTATAAAACTTCAGACCCTGCATTCAATCACTATTATTTCCTTAAATTTTAATATTACTACTTATGTGTCAATATCAGTGTTGTGTTCAGAGTTATGTTTGGGCTTAATAGTAAAAGCGACAATAACAATAAAACAGAAAGGAGCTACCTGGGATAAACATTGGTGAATCTTTATATGTTTATGATTAAAAAACAAAGGTAATAAAATGTCTATATATAGCCCTGATATTTCATATCAAATGTGTGTCCAATGTCCGACTTGTGTCGGTCTGAGACATGTGATTATTGGGAAAAAACCAAGTGTTACATAGAAAATATAGGACTATTGATAAAAGTTTTTGTAAAGAATGACACCTCTGGCTCTAACCTTACAAGCCGGTTTTGTAAGGATGCGGCAGACCCAATATACAAACCTATTATGGAATCAGAGGCTATTGATCAAGCCACCCGCCACTTACATACACACACCAGACCCAATAGTGTTGGCGTGAGGAAGTGTATTGGATTCTTATTTTCATCGATTACTATCGATATCTAACTACCTATGAAGCACAGATATTCCTTGGATTAGGCATGTACAAGTGTCAGATACGTACTTGTCCAACATCTCAAATTATCGGTGTTGTCATGTTTGTGTCGTGTCAAGTGTCCTTGTCTATGTCCATGTCTTAGTTTGTGCTTCATAGCTAATTACGTCTTTCGGTGTTGGTATCAGTGTTTTGTCTAGAGTCTAAGCTTGTGATTGATGCCTTATTCTCTCTAGTCTCTAAAACACCGTTACTTCTCATCGAAGGCATATCCGATGTCTGACGACACATGTGACTGCACACAATTAATTCATCCTCTTAAAGTATTATCGTTATCCACGTATCAGTGTTGTGTCCGATGTCTGTGTATGTTATCCACAGCGTATACCAGCTCTGACTTAAGAGCATCAATAAAACTAAAACAGAAATAAACAGTTCCCAAGACACAACATTAAAAAAAACAAAAATCAAACAAAAAAAAGAAAAAGAAATTTAAAAAAAAAACTTACTGATTCATCAGAAATGATACAAAGTTCACCATTGGAAACACCACGTTTAACAAATTCAAGAGCAGCATAACCAGCTGATACACCACCACCAAGAATCACGTAAACGAACGCTCTTCCCATTTTCTTCGTTCGTTATTCCTTCACATACACATAACAAAACAAAACAAAACAAAAAGCCTTATCTTATTTATTATCGTGAATTCGAAATTAAGGGTGCTGAATTTTTTGGGAGTGAGTGGTTTCGTATAAGGAAGGAAAATCCAAAAAATTTGAAGATCACGGAATGGGCCCATTGTTGTGATGTGAATGACGAAGACGGCGGTAATAATGGATGTATTTACTTTTATACCCTTCAGATCAGATTAATCTGTGTCTTGGTTTAGTTTATCCCATTCGATGTGTACCACGTGGTGTCATTAATCGGTTTTGCATGGGTCCCATGGTAGTATTTTATTAAGATTTACTTGTCTTAAAAATCATTCAAAACTACCCCTAAAAAAAAAAAAAAATCATCCAAAACTACTTGAATAAGATAAGATGGTAAATAAACTCTTAGATTTGAATTCAATGAGTGCAATGGTGATAAATTTATTCGTGGAGAGTTTCTTTTTTAAAGAATTTGTCAGATTTTTTTGTGGCGGCTGGGGTTTGAACCTCGAACCTTACATATTTTATGCATTGTTCTAAACAATTGAGTTAAGTTTACGATGACAAAGAATTTGCCAGATTTAAAATAAAAAGTATATAAAATGTGATTTTTAGATGTTTAATTATTTTATTTTGGTAATGGTCTAAAATAAAATGTAATTTGTTCTAGTCCCTATGTAAAAAGTAAATTTTATGAATTTTTTAAGGTAACAAAAACAAGTAGAATTTGTATTTAAAATAACATTTTATACTTTTTGGACTGGCTAGATGTCCAATCTGACTATGCTTGAGTCCGACCTGAATCTACTAAGCAGGTGACATCATATGATGGTGCGTCTTAAAACCTATTGGGTTACGACATGGATAGAGAGATCCTCACATTAGTTCGGGAGTTACTCACGCCAGTAGAGACCGAGAGCTCCTCAACACCCTGAGGGTTACTTGTAACAGTCCGTTTTTGGCTAGAATTATTTTAATTATTTATTATGTGTTTGTGTGTGATTAGTTGTCCTTATGTGTATTTTATTGGGATTAGTTAATATTTTTTGCCTAGAAGGGTATTTTAGTCATTTTTAGATTAAGGGGTATTTTGGTCATTTGGCGAGTAAGGGTAAATTAGTCATTTTTATTAAGAAGGTTATTTTTGTCGTTTTAGTGAGAATGATTATTTTTACTAAGTTACTAGTGAGTTGGAGTAATTATTTAGAGATAGTAATTATTCGATGTTTTAACGGTTTAATTGAGTAGTAACTTTTCAGAATTAGTTAGTAAGAATGTTAAGCTCGTTATGACTAGGGGTGGGCATGGTTCAGTTCGGGATGAAAATTGAACCGAACTGAACTGAACTATTTGCTAAATTTAAAATAACTGTACTGGACTGAACTGTTTGCATTTCGAACTGAACTGAATTGTTTCAAACCGAACTTAACTGTTTTGAACTGAACTGTTATTATTGATACCTTTGAAAAAAATATGAAAAAAACAAATGAAATTGAATTTTAGTTACCGAACTGGACTATTTTGAATTGAACTGAACTATTTCAGTTCGGTTTCAGAACTATTAGTAATGGTTCAGTTTTTTTTTTTTTTTTTTTTTTTTTTG
>Ga0228711_1004377_pt1 | contig 21746 bp, 15 predicted proteins | sample MedpolnodulmetaG_2_FD_177996 | JGI IMG/M metagenome (GOLD analysis project Ga0228711, IMG submission 177996) | Root nodule microbial communities from Medicago polymorpha collected in Santa Monica, California, United States - brown nodules | ecosystem: Host-associated > Plants > Roots > Nodule...
TTTTAAACCAAAAAAAAAAAAATCATATTTAATTCATGTTTTGTTAAAAAATTCTTTTTTTTTTTTTGTGAGATTCTTATAATATTATACATTTTTCTATACGATTTTATTAAAAAATATGAATTCTACATATGAGTTTACTTTAAAGAAGGGACCAAAAGTGAAGATGTACAATTTTTGGGGGACTATAAGTCGAAGAAATTTTTTAGAAGGACTAAAACAAAAAGTTGACATATTTATACGACCAAAAACAAATTTAACCTTTTAAAATATGTCATATCATCGGTTCAAAAGTATAGGGTGAATACTAGGGTTGGGAATAGGCCAGGTAATACTACAAAAAAAAGGGTGTTGGTTGTTTTTTATTTTTAAAAAAAAGATATAAATGATAGGTTAAATATATTTTAAATTTATGTAAATATATCAACTTTCAATTTTAGTTACTTTAAAGTATTTCTTCAAAAATAGAAAAAATAATAATATGGGATCTTACTTGGTGAACCTAGCAAGGCTTGTTAAGTATTTCTTTCTGAACCTCTTTCAATCACCAACATATCATGAGCTTTAAGTGATGATTAAAGTTCTTCAATCTTCAATGTATCCACATCCTTAGCTTCTTGTATCGCCACAGCTATGAAATCAAATTTAGAAGTAAGGGATCTCATTATCTTACCCACCACTTGTTGATCTGACACAACTTCTGCACAAGCCTTCATCTGATTAACTACATATAACAGTTTGGAGAAATAATGAGTGATCCTTTGATCATCTTTCATCAACATCAACTCATACTTTCTTCTTAATAACTGAATCTTCACTTGCTTTACACTGTCACTGCCTTCATAGTATTTTGCAAAGATATCCCATGCTTCCTTAGATCTTGTTATCTTTGAAATCTTCTCATAGTGATTAGAATCCACGTTCTGGTGAATGTGGAACAAAGCCTTACAGTCTTTCTTCTTCTATTCTTTGAAGGTTGATGTATGCACATCTGTAGCATTTGCACCAAGATCTTCAAACCCATTCCCCACCAATTCAAGAACATCTTGTGCTCCAAATAGAGACTTCATCAATGCACTCTACCTTTCCCAATTGTTTCCATCTAGGGTTAATTCATTTTCATTTTAACGTTCAAAGATAACCACAAAATTTAACATTGAATAAAACACTTGAACAACTTGCTTTTTTCAATCATGCAATTGAATTTGATTGATTACAAAACCTAAATTATCATATGGCATGCACATGATTTTATATAAAATATGAACTTGTTTAAGATAAAGCAAAATATAAATGACTGGAAATTTGTCAAGATATTATCAATACCAATTTATGTGCTTTTCCATTCTGCAACTGTTGCTTACCTTCGGTACCCTCCCCCTCGATAAACGTGGATTGTCCGGTGTCCAATGGTATATGTAGTCGGGGGTTAAAATCCTCTTCATTTTTATAACTTCATGGTCCTATCATTAAATGAGTCACACCATCATTGATTATTTTTTACTTTTTATGTGTCTTTATCTTTCTAAATAGAGGAAATGGAGAGAGAAATAAATGGAGAGGATGCCCCTAAAAACTGCATTAACTATACTGAGATCTTGAAATTTCGCTAAGCCAGTTAAAACTAGGTTTGCAAGCATGATAATATTTCAACTCTGTTCGATTTATTTGCTCTATTTATTTATGAGAGAACATATCTTTCAGAATTCGCTATCATATTGTATTACACAACAACCATATGTAACTGTTTTTAAAAAAAAAAAAATGTAACACAATTACACTAATATCATCCAAATAACAACGGTTCAGCTGATCATTTTTTTTAATGAAACATATTGCTAACAAATACAGGCGGGTCCATTATTCAAAAATAAATAAATACAGGCGGGTCCTTGAGGCATACAAACAGCTCAACTGAGATGGACCACCAAAAGCGATGGGCCTAAAAAAAATTATAGCCAATACCCACCCCTCAATCAAAGGAAAAAAACATGCTTTTTGTTTCTTCTTGCTTTGTAACGATACTTCTTTCTTCTTCTAAACCTCTCTCGCATTCCTTCCCGACCTCCATCTCCCAGCTGCACGCCGCCACACACACCGGTTACAACCACCAATCCAACATACATCTATTTTCTAAACTCTAGTTCTTCTATTTGAACAATAATTCAATGCTATCAAATCATCCAATTTGTGTAACCACTTGATCAATCAATTTGGAAATCTATTTCAAAGAATCACAATAATCCTTTCTTTTTTCAGAATTGTGTTTTTATTTTATTAAAGACTTATTTTTATATCCAGAAGTCCTAGCTCAACTAGCAAAATGCCGAAATTGTTAGGCTGGATGCCATGACCGGGGTTCGAACTCCGGAACCTCCACTTGTGTGTGAGTTTATAATGGTTTTGCCATTTCATCTATCTACAAAAAAAAAAAAACTTATTTTTATTATGAGAGTCGAGTCTCCAATTTCATAGGGACGGATACTTATAACACGGTTCAATCTTGTTTTTCAAACATCTTCACATCCATTGTCCTTAATTAAATGAACAAATTTTTAACAAGCTGTCAACCTTGACAACAACATCTTCGCCTTCTACACATCTTTTGGTTCCATCATTAATCATCAACTAAACACAAATTCTTAGTCACATCAGCACATATAAATTAATGTCAGATTTATTCATCCTTTGAATGTGTTACAATTTGGCCAGAATATGAATTTAATTCTCAGTAATTTTGTGCATTGTTGGATTTCGTTTTTTTTTTCTTTTCATAGGAGGATAGTTAGACGTTGTTTATGTAACAATTACAAAAGTTCGAGATATACCTTGAATAATAAACCAAACAAAATTTTAGGAGGTAATTTATTTTTTATATTATATATATAAACACACCAAGACTATGTCAGCAAACTTGAGACGTGGCATATTGAAGTTGATAGAGTCCTTTTAATAAATGTAGTTCTATTTAAAGACTTTGAATAATGTAATAAATAATATGACTTATTATAATAATAACTAGTACAATATTATGCTCTGGTATTGGTTATTATTGTTTTGGGAAAATCTATATATTAAATCATAATTATTGTTTGTTTGCATCTACATATAACAAACACAACCATGATCAACACCTCACCATGAAGCAGGAGTTGGCGTATATTGCCGAAAACATCAAGAAATATTGTTTATGCTATATTTTATGTAGGAAGATGTCAAAAATGAGTTTTTTGTTGTTGACAAGTGTCGCAAATCATACAGCTTAACTCATTTCTCCATACTTAGACTTATTGTATATACGTAGTAAGAGTGTAGATTCATGTCACAAAAGGCTCTACTAATAATACTAATAATAATTAATCAAAATCGTACTACAATTCTTGAACATGACATGTGAAAAAGTCAACGATTTGGGTTTTCTCAAATACCTATCACATTCTGTGGTGTAACAAAAGGATTAAATAATGGAATATTTTAACTTAAGGGAACATCAGCTCATAATATATAAAACCATTGCTAATTACCACTAGTCGGTCATAATAATAAAAGTAAACTGCAATATGAATCCAGGGTTTAAAGTTTAAACTGTGAAATTGACATTCCAAATAAATTTTTCTTCAATTATCACCCTCAAATTAATAGATTAGCTTTATATAATTCTTATGTATGTAAAAGTAACATCCCAGGTTCAACGATTTCCATCCACTTTTTTGGATCCAATACTTAAGCAAAACTGCTTCCCCACATGGAAAACTTAGCCAAGGCACAATAGGTACACCAATAATATCAAAAATTCGATTTGATAATACAACTTGGCGAAAGTAAGTAAAGCGTAATTAACATGTATGTTTGAGACAAAATAAAGTTGACAAGATGAGTAGAAGCATTATAACCATATATACACACGTGAAAAGCTTTGTTTTTATTTTTGGGTAATGGTCGGACTTTGAACCCCAGACCTTGTATATATTATGTATTGTCCTTATCAATTGAATTAAGTTCACGTGGACCGCGGAAAGCTTTGTTAACTATACACCAGCGTTTCAAAGATGGTCCAAATTCAAGTTTTATACCATTGTCATTCAGAACGAAAAATCACATTTTTTGTCCATCCTTTGATTCTTAGACGAATGATTTTAGTAATCCAAAGTTTGATTGAAAGATAAGTCCGAATAAAATTTGTTTCACCCAAAAATCAAACTAGATTCTCTGAAACGAACAATCATAATTTTTTTTATAGACAAATGTTACCACTTACAAGTTAATTTTTTATTATTTTTTTACAAAAAAGAAATACTTACAAGTTAATATGTTGCAAGCAAAATCGTAATATAAATTGTTTTCATAATACTTCTTCAAAATCTCAACTCTTTCCGATCAAACATAAGATTAATGTTTAAATTTTAGGAAAATATTAACGAATGTCACCATAATACTTTTTAAAAACCTTAAATAATAATGTTAAATTTACGTATTCTAGACACTTGTTAGCAAATCTCTATAAATATATTTTACTTTTATCATTAATATTCCATAGATATTTAACAATCATAGAGTCCTCATAGTGTACATACAAAAGCCACGTGTAACATAACCTTAAGTGGAATAATTAAAATGATAGGAAGGTGCTTCTTCAATCCCTTTCCTCATGTCATGGCTATTTATATTAATTCTACATGAAGTATGAATTGGCCACTGAGACTGAGAGAAAGTGTCAGTTTTCCTGCTCAGTACCAACTACATATCTTCTTATTATAGCTACAAAATCAAGTGTCCCTGCAAGCAACGGTTGCAGCAGCTGACGAAGAAACATATATCTGGTAATTAATCTCTTAATAGTATCATTAGTTTTCTTCGTATAATCTTTTTTCTCTCTCTATTTCTCCTCTTCTCTATAATTTATTTATTTATTTTGTTTACTTGATTAAGAAAAAAGATCTACAACTTTATTTCATGTTTACTCTTCTCAATAAGACAAGAAAATTTAAGTCATATAAGTGTTTATTTCCCTTTATTTATGGTTAAGATCTAAATAGAGTAACGGGAATCCTTCAAAAAGAAAATTAAAAAAAGAGAATAAGGGAAGAAACCTTCTCTCAATATTTGAGGATCATTTCGTTTAAGGGTGAATGAATATGCTAACAAACACTTGGAAAAACATTTGAAACGAACTTATAAAATAAATTAATGAATTTGAGTCTTTTCAAATAATGGTCAATTCTCCTATAAAGTGAAAAAATGACATAAAAAAATATAGAAATAATTTCAGTCCATTGTTTTATATTCTTAAACATATTTTAAGCATATAAATTAAGAGAAATTATTGTACCAAATAGACAAATTAAACCCAAATCCTTATTAATTACCCAATCTAGATGAGAAAACTATAATTTTATCTCACCCAACAATTTGTAAGTATAACCAATTATGAAATATCCCAAATCTATTTGTAAAAAAAGAATCTCATATAATTTTTATTTTATTTTATAAATTTCATTATGAAGGATAATATCATATATCTATACTATATATAAAGAAAGTACACTGTTTTGAGTAAACTATCATAATGCTATTTTGTTAGTGTCATTCAAAAAGATAAAAATTTATATTATATTTGTTATATTTTTTAAAAATATTATATTTGTTATATTGTTGGTATTATTGAAAAAGATAAATATAGTTTGGTATTAAAATAGAAAATATCTATTATCTATACCTATATTTTTAATCAAAATCAAATTAATTTTAATCAAAATTTTATAAAAAATATCGTTTATAATTTATATGAATTATCATTATAAGAAGGACTGACAGACGTAAACGGACATGTGTAAATATAATTGGAAAATGCTTCAAGAAATAACAAGCGTAAAGAAAAATGATAAAGTGCAAAAGCCCTAAAAGGATACTACCTAGCTAACTTAATGGAAAACATATATACTACATTTTTTATTCTTTTTGAAAGAGTATATACTAAATTTTTGTTGTTGACGGAAACATATACTAATCGTATTGAAGTTAAAGCGATAAAATAAGGAATCGAGATAAAAGGTACTATTTGGTTTTGTCTATCTAATAGAAATGAACATTATAGGTTTAAGTGGGTTGGACTTTCTCGATCAATTAAAGTTCGTTACGAGATTTATAATTGGATTTTATCTTATAGTGTTTACTTTAGGGAGCTAGCCTCAACTTTATGAGTGGAAATATGTTTAAGTGGAAAATCATATCATTAAATAAAAAACTCCATTAAATTAACAACATGGCTACTATAAAAGGTATAACACTAAAAATGATTAGACTTTATGTATTTTATGTATTTTGTGACTGAATTTTAGATTACTACGACACATTTAAGGACTAACACTAAAAATGAATGCTTATAGTTTCCACAACGATATGTTTATCTATTTCGCATCAAATTAAATATAGACACTTCGTTTGTGGAATTTTTAAATTTTGGTGTTCATGTTCTACAAAAAAGAGTGGTTATGGAAGTATCATCTCTCTTAGCAGTTTTGCAAGATCTATTACATTAAAATATTTAAATAAATAAATTTTGTTAAAATGTAATGATACAAAATAAAACATTGTCTTGTGAACAAAATATTGCTATAACCCATTAGTAAATTTAATGTGTTAAATTAGTGATGATGTATACCTCGTGCATGTATAGTTCGATCGATAGTTTTATGGATATTAATTCTCTATTTTTTTACATTTATAATGTATGAATTTAACTACTACATTGTTTGACCAAATATAAATAAATCAGTGTTGTATACAAACGAAACCATTTAGATTTCAACTGTGGATGCTCTATTGCTCTTATCTATCCATCACCGACATTAAAGATGTGAATATTTCTTTACAGCTTACATAGTTATATATTTCGCCACATAGGTGTGAGAAATGGATAAGCCTGTCGTTTGTTGAGCTTTCTCAATACCAAATAGGGCAAAACAAACTCAATCATTTCTTTTACAACAAACACAAACACAGTCACAATCACTTTTTAACAAACTACTTAATGCAAATCCATTTGGATTGAGTTGGTGATGTTAACTTAGAATTTTGGGGCATGATTTTTTTCAAAGTTTAGGGTGTGTTTGGTTTAGAAGAGAGAAATATATGATAGTTTGAGAAGAGTTAAGTATGTGAAAAATAGAGTAGATTTGATGTATTGTTTGGTATAAGAGAGATGAGAGATTTAGAAGAGAGAGAAATGTTGATTATTTATTAAAGTACAAATATATCCTTACAATTTTTTTTCCTTCACCATATTGCAAGCTTGTAGTAATTTTACAAGGGCATTAATGGAACAATAATAAAAAAGTGAGATGTTTCTCTCTTTCTTCGGCATTTTGTAGAGAATAAAAACAAACGAGGGCCCACGTGTTTTTATCTCTCTCTCCCCTCTTTCTCAGTGCAACCAAACAGGAGAAGTTATGAACTTCTCTCCTTTTTCTGGTCATACTCTCTCTCTCTCTCTCTCCTCTATTTCACCTCAACCAAACACAATGTTAATTCTCTCTTCTCTATTTCACTTCAACCAAACACAATGTTAATTCTCTTTAATATCAATTTAAATTAGACGAGTTAATTTAGTTTTTTTTTAAAAAGAAACTATTAGCTAATTTATTTTTTTTTGAAGGAAATTAGCTAATTTATATTGTGGCCACTATTAAGTAAAGAATGACTACGCTTTGTACCAAAACAAAAAAGAAAGACAAACTTTTTTGAAAGAGAAAGAAAGACAGACTTCTACTTGTATTTTTGTATATAAAAAAAATGACAAGTCCATTTTTATTTGGGGAACACCGTCTATGTCATTTCACCCTCATATGCATTCAAGTTTGAACATTGTATTGTCTTAAAAAAAATTGTGTTGTCTAAAAATATCATTTCAATTTATGATATTTAGGGTCCGTTTGGTAAATATGAGAATTATAACAACATTCACAACGGAAAAATTTATTGTTGAATACTTAAATAAGTCAGGGTTTTGCTAGAAGACACTTTTATGAAAGTGTCTTTTAGTAAGTTATTCTATGAACATTTGTTAAAAGACACAACTAATTTTTATGAAGGTGTCTTTTAACAAAGTTATAACTAAAAAGTGAAAATCACACCTTGAAGTGTGGGTTGCTAAAATACACCTTCATAGGTGGCTTCTAGCAAAACCCAATAAGTCATACGTCTACACATTACTTATATATATTTTTTATGGTAGTACCTAATAAATATTCATTATCTTCAATTCAACATTTCACAAAAATTTCTTAAACGAAATCCACTAATCTTCTATGAATAACTATTTATCATTACATTTTATTTTTTAATATTAAAAATATATGAGACTCGTATATAAAGGGAAGTTTTGGTTGAGATCTTCTACTGTTCAACCCATTAGCTGCCAATGGTGGTATCTGTTACGTGTGGTGCTACATTATTTCTTCATAACGACATGTTGTCTATTTGACGAATATTAATTTATGTGGTACATATTTACATTGATTTGAATATGAACATAATGTTTGATTAACCATTGCCAATTAGAATTTCACATTTTTACAGTCTTGCAAAGAAATTATTTGCGTCTTTAATCTTTTTGGTATCTGTGACAAAAAATAGTAGTTTTATTGCACATTTCATATTTTTTAAAATAAAATTGTAATATTCAAAGATGAGCAGACTAGCCCAACACGTAGAATATGGTCGGTTGACATATGAAGTTTGCTAACTTATACCAACAAAAAATATGAAGGTTTAAGTTAGCAAAAATGTAACTTTTCATTTGGACAAAGAAACCAATATCCATTAGTGTCAACCAATTTAAAGTAAATGATAGTTTAGTAAAATTTGTATAAAATAAAAGTGGATCTAAGCTATTTGTATAAAATAAGTACCAATTTACAAAAGTTTTATTATTTAAAACTAATAGCTTGATGATTACTTTAATAATATTCATTAAAATGAAGAGTTTGTTCCAAAAATTTTGGGAAGTGAAATTTTGTTTCACAAGGACTATTTCAATCGAAAATGAAGAATAATTTAATAATTGTTCCCAAATGAAAGAAATCCGTCCTTCAATTATATAACTTACTATCATATCCATCTTTGTTGAACCTCTACTAATATCAAGCAAATCCTTTGAGATAACCTTAAATGAGTCATCATTGATACAAAATAAACTCAGTGAAGACGATAAATAAGCTACCATAAACCAACAAGTTCCATAACTTTTACATATCCAAAATCAATGTTGTAGTATTCGTCACTAGTTCTTTGGTGAAAATTCAGATGTTGGAATAAAATGCATGGACTATAGTCCACTGCTGTTCAAGATTCTAATTGTGATTTTGGTCTAAACCTCCATCATGATGATGATTGACTGAGTGAAAATTTAGGGAGGGACAAACATATTCATTCATGATATTAATCGTTTGATTTTTTTGTCAAGATAATTTAGCAATAGAGTAGCGATATTTGTAAAACTATTTGGTGACAACTTTTGTGACAACATTCTTTTTCTTTCTTCTTATTGATCAACAACACTGAAAAGAGAAAAAAGTAGAAAAAGAATAAACACATACCGTGAGTGTGAGATAAAGAGTTATTCAAAAGTTATCGTAAAATGATTGTACAAATATCATTTCTATTAGTGATATATGAATTTCACCCAAACCCGTTTCTTTGCAACGGGTAAGAATGGGGTACCTTCATTGAATGCTGGGCTCCAATGGTTGTGATGTGTGATATACATATGATCAACGCTTTCTTTTAGTTGTGGGGTTATGCTTATCAATATTACTCCTTAATGGTTTCCTTTTCTTTGTCATTTCATTACAGTCAGTTGTTCAACAATCAACAATATGTAGTTAAAGAATTCAATAATTTGTATTTTTAAAATAATTAAATAACATATATTTACGTATTTGTCTATAAATAATATGTCCTAATATTTCTTTTCATTGAAGATGTTTGGGGGTATGGGCATGGTTTAATGTTCAATTTTTATTTATTTCCAACTGACTTAGAGATCGTATGGTATGTATGATGATAATGTACAAAAAGGTACTTTAATGGATGGTAGTGAAAAGTGGCATAAAACAACAGGAACCAATCACATGCAGGAAAGAAATTAGGCTATTTATAAAAAATGACTGTATTCTAAAAAAGAAAAAAAAGACTGTAAGTTGACGTCAGTATTTAATTGCCGACTTTAATTTGTCCTTGCATATGAATTTTATGTGTTTAGATTTGACGGTGTAAAGAAAATGGAAACCAGAAAAAATTCCCAAGCCCCATATGACATGTGTTTCATTATTATTTTTCTATTTGGTTTCATATAGTCCAGATTTCTTCTATGTTTCATTAATGAATTTTTGTCAAAAAACTATGATTATTAATTAATTTAGTGATTTTGGACGACTTTTAGTTTTGACATGTTTTTGATGATGTAATTATATGAAGTTATGATTTGTAGTTTTACTTAAAATGTAATTTTTACGATCTAATATGTATTTATTTGACTAATTTTTAATTAAAGTTAATTTTACACAATCAATTCATTCAAAATCATTATTTTTGATACAAATTAAAAATCAACTTTGATCAATGCAAAATCAAAGAAGAACACAATTTATATTTTGTTTTTGACCCGTGATTATAGACATGGACCCACTTATTGCCTTCAAATTAGTAATAATATGTTAGTAGACTAAATCATCATGTTAAAGCCATTTAATTGGTTGCACTAATTTCCTTCAAAAGAAAAAATTGGTTTGCACTAATTGGTAGTAAAATAATCAAAGAAGTATAATTTGGAGGATAAAACAGAGTGGTGGATAATTTTTAATATGAAAAATCGCAATCATTAATTTGAGAATTGAATTTCTGTATTATGTTATTCAAATATATTTGCATGTGAATCCATTATAGAAAATCTAAACCTACAAGAAATCCTCAAAATGCCTCATAGATATTAATTTAAATTCCAAACAAGGAAAAAAAAGGCTTCATAACAATAAGACAAACAAACTACTTTTTGTTTTGTTTGCATCTTCAAATACTGTCGGAACTTTCCTTCTTTTGCTTGTTCTTGTTCTTGTTCTTTTTCCTTCTTTTGCTTCAGTTTCAAAATTTCATTCTCTCATTCTGATTTCAGACAGTGATGAAGCAGCAGCAGAAACACACAGCCAACAAGCAACAACAGGTACTTTCTCTATCTATGTTGAGCCTTGCATGGCTTATCTAATACATATTAGTTTTTATACTGGCCTAACTCATCCTTACAATACCGGCTTGTAAGAGGATGAGTGTATCTCTTTATAAATTCTAGTCGGACTTTATCTATAATCTATGCGGGACTTGATTTGTGCAAGTTGGTGTTTGTGAATATTTGGAAATTGAGGCAAATTGCAGTGAAATTGAGCTGAAGTGTATATTTTTTGGCTTGGTCTTTGTTTATAGAATTTATGGGCAACAATGGTCATGCGTAAATGGCTTAACATTAAAAGGAAGGAGTCTGATGATTACAGCACTGACCCTGATGATGATGATGAGGATGACCCTGAAACTGATTCAGACAATGAAGGTTAGTCTATTTAGTGATGTTTCTATTGTAATTAGTAAAACATTGGTGCGAAATTTTGTCGCCGTGTCATTGGTGATGTCATTGGCAGAAGACTATTGTTCGAATATATTAAATATAGATAGATAGATAGATTTAAGAAATTAAGTGTGTTATTCATTTAAAGATTTGGAAATTGAGAATTATGGTTTGTGTCTAATGATCTGAAAATTCAGAATTGTGATTGATTTGAGATCTTAGAGACCATGTCTTGTGTGTGATGATTGGTTTTTTCTGTGATCTGTCTCAATCTTAATTGGGTGTATTGTGCAGAGTGGGGAAGCCGGTCGCGGATTAGGGACAGCAGAGAGGATGAAGCTCCGGCTGAATCAGATGGTGACTATTTTCTTTCATATATGAAATGAGAACAGACAAGTTTTACTGATTTTGTCTTACTTTCGAGACTAGTATAATGTTGTTGAATGGTGATACATGATTATAGTTTTGAAACTACCACTTGTTAGTTTTGACAATTCTTCCTGCATTAGACAGTTGGAAATTTGTGGATTCCCTGAATTTAAACCGAGAACCGGAACCTCATGTGTGACTTTTGAGTTGAGAGCTAAAATATATATCAAAATCAAATAAGTTTTTGAAGCAATAAAAACATGAACTCTGAATAATTAGACTTCTGTTTAATGGCGTGTATTTTAGAAAAATATAATAGATATGTAATGGCATGAAAAATTTCTTCCTTCCTTGTCAAAAAGGATTCATCACATATTTTAGGTTGCGGTTTCAATAACCTCAATGCAGCTGTAAAAGTAGTAGTTTCTAATTATTCTTCTATTATGAAAATTACAAAAATTTACTATATGCTTTTCTTGATTAGTTTATCAACACACCCTCTAAATTTCAAACGAACTGCAGAATTTCTCCCAGGCTTAAGGAGGCAAAAGTCATTGACTGTAAGGTCTCAATATATAAACAAGAAGGAACTGAGGTTAGGAATCGCTCGTCTTAGAAAGCATAGTCTATTTTTGTTATTTCTCACAAGCCTCTCATATCTGAATTCTGCTGTATATTTTTCTATTAGAGTATGTGTTGGGACATGGAATGTTGGAGGAAAACTTCCACCTAATGACTTTGATATTGATGATTGGCTAGACATTAACCATCCAGCTGATATCTATGTCCTTGGGTAAGTTTCACACTAAATTTTCTCATTTTCCTACTTTCTTCTATTGCATATACACTCAAATATAATGCCATTTTGAAATCACTTTTAATACTTTTTCTTGTATAATCACATTTTTATGGATTTGATTCACATACACATTCAATGTAAAGATTCTTTACACTGTCAATCATTTGTAGTCGTCTGATCATGAAAAAAGTTTGACTTTAATCATAACTTACTTCTAAAGTCACGCGTATGATCGTTTCTGATTTATTGATAGTATAAAACTTTTTGCGCTGACTGTGTTTCAAAATTAAACTTGTGTTTCTATATACGCATGGAAGTTTGTCTAATTTGTTTGACTAAAAAGTTTCTTTGCACTTTGCAATTGCAGTCTTCAAGAAATTGTACCTTTAAACACGAGTAACATTTTTGTTGCTGTAGATACTCGTCCTGTACCGAAATGGGAAAACTTAATTCGAGAAGCTCTGAATAGAGTTCAATCAAAACCTTCAAAGATAAAATCCTTTAGTGATCCTCCATCTCCATCAAAGTTTAAACCATCAGATGATGCACCAGATATAGAAGAAGAAATTCTATTAGAAAGTGATAGTGATATTGGTGAGGAGATTCATCCTTTAGGTGAAGAACATAATTTATTTGATGGAGTCACAGATAAACAAATCATAGATGAAGCACTGAATACTAGTTTGAAGGATTCAAATGCTTCTGATATAGCTGACAACGATTTACAGAATCAGTTATCTTATCAAAGAAGGTTGAATCGGCTAAATCATTTCCGCGACGAAGATTCATCGGAAAACAATGAAACGACTTCTTCTCAACAGATTAGTAAGCTATCTAGAATGGTTAGTGGGACTGAAAGAATTGGTTTGAGCTGGCCAGAGCCACCATTACATTTGTTGCCTCAGAAAGTATTGGAGAGACCAACTTCTTTTAAACCGGTTAAATCGTTTAATAAAACGAAGTCGTTTAGAGCCTGTGATTCTTTCAAATCAAAAACAGATGCTATAGATTTATTGGCTGATATTGATCTTGAAGCTTTAATGAAGAGGAAAACAAGATCGTCGTATGTGAAGATAGTGAGCAAGCAGATGGTTGGTATTTTCATCACGGTATGGGTTCGAAGAAGCCTGCGGAAACATATTCAGAACTTGAAGGTTTCAACTGTTGGTGTTGGTGTTATGGGCTATATTGGTAACAAGGTCTCTTTCCCTTCCTTTGAAATTTTCCCTCTTGAGTTTGTAGTTTTTGTTCATTACATTGTCATTAACCTATTCATATGAGAATGATAATATATACGAGAAATGTTATCAATGATGAGAAACTTATTTTATTTATATTTTTCAGGGATCAATATCTGTCAGCATGTCTATTTATCAGACGCTTTTTTGCTTTATATGCACCCACCTTACGGCAGGTGAAAAGGAAGCAGATGAAATCAAACGAAATGCTGATGTTCGCGAAATACATCAGAGGACCCATTTTTATTCACATTCTGATTTTGGACTTCCCAAAAATATCTTGGATCATGAGTGAGTCCATGTTTTACATACCACAATCAAATATGTTACTTTAATTTTACTCCTTGAATTATATGTTAATGTCTTTTGATTAAAATTAAAGTAATATATAAAAAACAATGTCTTGAATTTAACTGCATCCAATTAACTTGAACATTTTTTATCCTTCTATATGATTAAATTAGAACCTTCTAATGAAGTAAGTTAATCTGCAAATTCTGTTTCTGCTTGGCTGCTGAAATCCTGTATCCACTAGTTCTGTCAAAGCAATTATAATCGTTTAATCCAATTCTAATTTATTTGCAGAAGAATAATTTGGTTTGGTGATCTGAATTACCGTATCAGCTTGCCATATGATAAAACAAGAGATCTTATCTCAAAAAAGCATTGGTCGAAATTGGTTGAGAGAGACCAGGTAATATAACCTTCCATTAGATGTATCAACTTGATACTATCAAGTGTACTGCAGGAAACCTTCCTCTGGAGCACAATTCATGTGATTTTTGAGGTCTTATTTATGAGGAGTAATAAGCAAAATCCATTAAGAAATATATGTTCCATCACTCAGTAAATTCATCGACATCATTTCATCGTAAACTTGCAATTCATTAATTGAAATACTACAAGTTAAGAGCATTACTTGAATAATTACATATGTAAAAACTACTCGTGTAAATGAAACTTTATGTTGATATTTATATCCATTTTGTAACATAGATAATCGTGTTTATGTCCAACAGTATCCATGTCATATAGTTTACCTGCTACTTATAACATTCTTTATGCTTCCTAATTGGACTAACTCCGATAACTATGCTCCATATATCCATGTCATTATTCATTTTGATTTCATGATATAGATTTTGAACTCAAGTTGAAAGGGTATATATTGACATCTTACTATGACAGCTTGTTAAAGAATTAGAGAAAGGTGTTTTTGATGGATGGTCAGAAGGTACGTTAAACTTCCCACCAACCTATAAATACGAGATTAATTCAGACAAGTACATTGGAGAGGACCCAAAGGTTGCGAGGCGCACACCAGCATGGTATGCTTTAGTTTGCTTCAACAGAGATTCTGCTTCAATCTGTGTTTTATATGCATTTATTCATGTATTAATTTACCATTTTTTATCATACTCATAAACCAAATTGTTCTTAGTAAAATGAACTATTAATAATATTAATACTGCTGTTTGTGTTCGTGTATATGCGTGATTATACTATACATGATTATTTATAAATGAATTTTCTTTTTAGTAATTGTAATTGCCTTTCAGGTGCGATCGTATTCTATCATATGGAAATGGAATGAGATTACTGAGTTACAAAAGGAATGAACTTAAATTTTCAGACCATAGACCCGTGACTGCCACATATATGGCTGAGGTTGAGGTGTTCAATCCAAAGAAGCTACAGCGAGCACTTAATTACACCGATGCAGCGATCGAAAATGAAGAAATCACGACAAGTTTCGGCACTTGGAATTTAGCAACATAATATGGACAGGTGAATATTTATGTTAAATGAAATTTTTCAAACAGAGAAAAATAATAGTAGTATTAATTAAATTGTACCGTAACCTTTACTTTCGGTGCAGGATATACGAGTTTCTGAATAAAGTATATTATTTACTGAATTTGAAGGAGCAAAATGCTAGCTTTTGCAACTTCTCAAATTCACACAGTCAATACTAGATATTAGTAATAAGTTTCTTCATTTGATATTTCTTATGTATTAAGTAAATTCTTATAGAGAAAATGATTGTATGATTTGTACATATGGTATTTTATGAACCGGATTTAAACCTAGTTAATAGATTGGCTTAGTGTGCATTGACTATTTGCAGCATGAATTCGGTTGATACATATACAGTAGTGTAAACAATATAAACTTTCTCTTTTGATTTTGCAGCATGCCTTACAATAATTTCAAAACAATTTCTTGATGAGAAAACTTCCACCGTAAGCCAAATTAATTCCAAAAACTTGTGACTTATGAGCTTCTCAAACCAAATTCCCATTCACTAAAGTAACGGGACTTGCTTCAGTTCCTCATATTTGTTGTGTTTATATCCCATGCCAATAATGATCTGATCCATATGAATTTCCAAGTGATGATTCAAATACCACTCCATAGCAAGGTGTGTTCAGGCAAGGGTTTCCGCTGAGCAGCGACAACAGCTGTACAAGTGCAAGTTTATGTCGATGAAAAAGTTTCCGCATGAGGGGAGCATGGTGAATTGATGTACGCGCACTTCAGGGGGGAGATTGTTGTGTAGCAAATGTGAGTTAGAAGTCTCACATTGCTTAGAAAAGTGGAGGTTGAACATTTTGTAAGTGAGAACATCCATAAGCCCAATGCATTAAGGTTTTAAGTTAAAGTGTAGTGTCAACTTACTCGTGTGTTGCTCTTCAGCCAACGTGGATGAACCCTCGTGATCTAACATTTCTAACATTTTACTACCTAATTTTCGTGATTCAATCCACTCTAGAACGCCTGAAAGCTTTCTTCATAGAATCAAATATCATTTTAGAAATAATGGATTTTTTTTTTGGAAGAGAAGTCTTGGAAAGTAGAATGCATCCAGATATTATTTTATAAAGCACTTTGAATTATGGAGTTAAATCTGAATAGTTCTCCTCTTTTGTTCTTGTGAACTGTTTGCTTGAAAGCCTTCGATTTCACATCTTTTTATAATCTGGTTATCCTGTATATGCCAGTCACGTTGATTTTAAAACACATAAACACAGACAAAAGTTTGCAATGCAAAAACAGTAGACAACATTCAATTTTTATAAATTCAACGGATGATAAATCGTATCTAGGCCTACAAAGCATATAGTTAAGAGTATTACTTTCTACCACCCTATGTCATTCTCGCGCGCCCTGCGTTTTTTACCAAAATGCCCTCGAAGTTTCTGGATTTCATAATCTGAACTAGTGTTTTCCTTTGTTATAGGGTAAAAAAATGAGTTACGGATTTTTCCGGATTTTGTAATCCGGAAACTTCAAAAAATAGGGCGCGTTAGATAATTTTTTCGGATTACATAATCCGAACACCCCATAAACACCATTTTTCAAGGGAAAAACAGTTCGGATTATATAATCCGAATTGCATCAACACAAATTCTAAACATGTTTGTAACATGGATAATCATTTTAGGGACAATATTAATCCTCCTAACTCTCATTCTTCTGTTTTGGATCATTGTTACCTGTTCTAATTAGTAAAAAATCGGGTTTCCGAGCTACTTGATCGGATTGTTCCGAAACCTCCCCAAAAAATCAGAAAAAACTCAAGGACCATGATAATATATAAACATTAATGTAGTGTTTTTTTTTTTTTTTTTTTTGACAAAATTAATGTAGTGTTTCTATTAAATAACTTTTTATTTTATATACAAAACACGTTAAATATTTGCACTGCACTCGTTGAAGATTTTTTGTGCTTATGTCGGCAAAATAAAAATTTTATGTACCGAAATGAAAAAGTCAATACGATAAAGTTTTGAAAATTCATGACTATTTTCAAAATATCAACATCGATGTAGTGTTTTTATTTTATATTATATTGAAAAACAGTTTATTGTTGTCTCTTTTAATCTCCCCAATTTTCTGTGGAATAACAGAGCATAATAAACTATTTTTCTATATTTATGGAATAATACATTGCCTTTTCTTATTATTTAATAGCAACCATGTAATCCACTAAATTTTTTACATTAAGAGTCTAACCAATAACCAATGTCATTTTAAGCGATTTGGTGGAGTTTAGTTTTATTAGACTAGTAACTAGTAATATTCTGGTAAGAGAAGTTCAAATTTTTATGAATGGTAAATCTTAAAAAGATTGTAAGATGGAAGTCGAAAAACAATTTTTTTTTGAAAGAGGAAGTTGGTAAATTTGAATGGGATTGCGCCACTTCAAAACATTCAATATTTTTCTCTTTTGTTTTTTTTATTATATTTTTTTGGATAAATAAAAAAAGTGCTTATAAGAAATTTTGTGGCACTTTTATAATGTTTCCAAAAAAATTTGTCAAAATTATTATTTTTTTCTTCAAAAAATGAAAAAAAAAAAAGGGCTGACCCGTTTAGTCTGTAATGTGTGAGGATCAAGTAGTTATTGTAAAACCCATTTTTAAATAGAGCTTTTCGGCCTGATCCAATAAAGACTAAAACTTGTTAGGAGTAGCCCTAAAGAGCCTGATAGCCCGTTTTGACTTTTGACAGTTCTACCATTTTCCAACCAAAAAACTAGGGTTCCAAACCTTTTATATATAGCCCCCCCAGCTCTCTCTTCACTTCACTTCTGCCACTGCAACTCAACTCTCCATCAAAATCCAATGGTATGCTTCTCCTCTTCCTCCTTCATACAATCCTCTTTTTATTTATTTTTTGGTACAAATTTATTTATTTATTTTAACTGTTGTTACAATGAACTAAAATTAATTATTTACTTGATAATACTGTACTTGGCTATGAAGGAAAAGTGCAACGAGTTTTTAAAGCTGCTGAACGATTTTAAGGCAATAAAAATTGGTACAGCAGGTGACACAGCAGCATTGGAAGATCTGTATAAGCAATTTACAGATTTTAAATTGAGATTTAACTCCTTCACATTTAAGGGATCTCAATTCACTAATGATGAGACTGGACAAAAATTTGACATTGAAGAATACCAGGAAAACTGTGCAGGAATTGATAGACTAGAGTCAATGATTCAACTTCATCAACGTTTTTCCAACTATACAGCAAATATTAACGACTGCGGTGCTGAGTTGTGTAGATTGTTGGACGATCCCAAGGCCGTAAGAATTGATCCAAGAGGTGTTGAAGCAAGACTGCAAGATATGCACAAAACATATAAAGAATATCAAATCACCAATCCCGAACTGTATGAGGAAGTGCGTGACAAAATTGATAAAGTTGATGATTTAGAGCCCATGTTTCAACTTGTTTTCAACAACTTGGCTAAGAAAATGCAAGAAAATATAAAAAACGTATAAGTAATTAGGAGTCATTTATTATTATTGTTTTTGGGATTTGTTTAAGGTGGTACATTGTCCTTAAAAAAAAAGATGGTATACTATGGAATAATTTGTTTTTACAGCTGTGAATGCTGTTGTTTTTTAATAAAGTGCCTTGTTTCTTACCTTCCGATTAATTTAACTGTTCATAGTTTATTTACGACATGTTTTATATTTGTTCTCTTAATTTAACTGTTTATACTTTATACTTTATTTAGAATAAAAAACACCAGCAATAAATCTAACAAACAAATGATAGATTTTGGTGTACCAATAAAAATGCTAGATTTTGTTTGTAACAATATTAATGGAGGTTTGGTGCTATTTAATTGCATAGAATCGACACATAATAACATAAGATCCGATGAGAGATAATCTATAGACCCCTTTAATCTGGATTGTATACATTGTAAATACATGAATGCTCTAATATACATATTCAAGAATGTACACTTCATAACAAGATTCAATATGCTAGAGATTAATTAGTTGTCAAAAGCAACGTGTTTCAAAAATACCTTTGGTTGATCACATAACACTTTTGGCTTGTCGGATATCCAGGATTTTTGTCTCCTTTTCTAGTTGCATTGATAAGATTATTGCAGGTCTCCCTGTTGTTTATTATTAGGATGATTAACTTCTCATTTGTGTGTACTAGTTCATTTGCCAAAATTACTTAGACTTGAAAATATAGTTGAATCAGTACCTGCTCTTAATTTTAAAAATATAATATCTGGTTAATTTTCAAGTTTTGAATCAAGTATAAGCCACTAATGTGTTTTCCATTTGTTTATATCGTTGAATTATAGTGGGATATGAGTATTGACATCGTTGCGTCCTCTTACATTAAAATGATTTTCTCCTCCAATTATAAGAATTGTTTGTGTTATATGTTAAAAGAGAATATCAAAAGTGTGGTAATACTAAATGTAGAACCTTTCACATAGAATCCTGATCTCTTACTTACGAGGAGTAATAATGAAAGAGAAATGATATTTGTACATCTACTTTTTGATAACTTTTGAAACAATCCTATCTTTCATACTCACATGTGTTTTTATTTTCTCTCTTCTTCTTTCTCTCTCCATTGTTTTTGTCCAATAAAAAGAGGAGAAAAATAGTTGTCACAAAAGTTGTATAAAATTGGTTGTACAAATATCACTCCTCAAAATCTATTAAGAAATAGTAAACGTGCATCTATATATCTCGTTTCATAGTAAACTTGCATTTCATTAATAGTGTTTAAGTGTAGAATTCCCTGTATCTTATACCCATCTGGATGAGATGACACAAATTTCTATTAGCTTAAACAAGATCTTTGATTCAAACCTAAGTTTGAGCATGCAACATCGTTAAAACTTTGGAGAAAATATATTGTCCATTTGAGTGATCTCACAAGATTTGAGGGATTAGTCAGTGTTAAATATATTCCAAATATCAACATTAAAGTTGTTTTTCTATTAAATATTTTTCAATTTATATGCAAAACACTGTTAAATATTTGCACCGCACTCTATTGTGGATTTTATGTGCTTATATTTGCGAAAATAAATTTTTATGTACATATATGAAAGTTCATATGATAAAATTTTGAAAACTCATTAATGTAGTGTTTTTATTAAAAAACTTGTTATTTTATATACAAAACACCGTTATATTTGCGCCACATTCGTTGAAGATTTTATGTACTTATATCTACAAAATAAAATTTTTATGTACCGAAATGAGAAAGTCGATATGATAAAGTTTTGAAAACTCATGACTACTTTCAAAATATCAACATTAACGTAAGGTTTCTATAAAATTATTTTTTTATTTTATATGAAAATTCGAGAGATTAAAAGAGATGACAATAAACTGGGAACAAACAAAACTATTTTTATTCCTAAATTTATGGCATAATAAGTTGCTTTTTCTTATTATTTAATAGCAAATCAACCATGAAATCCAATAAATTAGTGATATTAAGAGTCTAACCGATGACATTTTAAGCAATTTGGTGGAGTTTAGTTTTATTAGACTAGTAACTAGTAATATAAGTTCAACTTTTTGTGAATCGTAAAAGTTGAAAAGATCATAAGATGAAAGTCGGTAAACTTGAATGGGGCTGCGCCACTTCAAAATAGTGCTTTTTTTTATTTTATTATATTTTTTTGGATAAATAAAAAATAGTGCTTATAAGAAATTTTGTGGCACTTTTATAATGTTTTAAAAAATTTAAAATAAATAAGGGCTGGCCCGTTTAGCCCGTAATGTGCCAGGATCAAATAGTAATTTTAGAGCCTATATTTAAATAGAGCTTTTCGGCCTGGTCCAATAAAGACCAAAACTCGTTAGGGCCAGCCCTAAACAGCCTGATAACCCGTTTTGACACTTCTATCATTTTCCAAAAAAAAAAAAACAAGGATCCCAAA
>Ga0228711_1004380_pt1 | contig 21740 bp, 12 predicted proteins | sample MedpolnodulmetaG_2_FD_177996 | JGI IMG/M metagenome (GOLD analysis project Ga0228711, IMG submission 177996) | Root nodule microbial communities from Medicago polymorpha collected in Santa Monica, California, United States - brown nodules | ecosystem: Host-associated > Plants > Roots > Nodule...
TCTTTTGAGCCTTTATGATTTCTTAAGAGTTAGTTCCTTCTCTTGATTTTGGTTTTCCGGCGTCAAGCAAGTGTTAAGTGTGGAGAAATAAAATTTACATAATAGTTTGTTAAATGTTCTGCTTAAACAGACCTAATATGCATTTTATAACTTTGAATTTATTTTGATCCTAATTGCATTTTGAAAAGAAGAAAAAAAATGAGGAACTTTCTCCATTCCAAAATAACTTCGAATGCACATAAAGGAAAAGTGCAAATTTTCTACCTTTAAAAAGTATAATTTCAAACAGAATATTTCATATGAAAGTATACGTCAAAAAGATATGTTATTAAATAAAAAACATAAGGTGGAGAAAGTTTTTCCATTTCCAAAAATTACAAGTATCTTGACATTGCTCACGCGATTAGATTTCATTCTGCATTAAACAGATATAGTTAAAAACAAAAGCTCATTGAAGACATTCTGGTTTTTCTTTATAAAACTTTAACTAATAAGCCTTGCTAACTCCTTAAAACAACCAATAAAAACATGCTAATAAATTCTTTCCCTTGCTAACCATACATATATAACTCTTTTCCTGATAAAACTCAGGCAGAAATGACATTATCACTGGACTTGCCAGGAAATAATTGAATGCTACAGTTCAAGCTAATGCTCATCCAGATCAACCATATAACTTTGAAAATAATCTAAATGTATGAAAAGAAACAATGGTTGAGTACCCTTGTGTGTGTGTGCTTGTGCCTCTAAAAGATACATAGACAGTAAGCACACAAGTGTGCATTACACTACACATGAATGAGCATGACATAGCTACATACCACTTTGACATATATTACTCAAACCAATTGGTGAGTGAAACATTCATCCCTATATATACAACAAACATTCTGAACTGTGCCATAAAATGCACAATCCAGATGGGGGTGATCAACAAGTTAATGGTCTCAACCATACCAGAATCACAGGGTGAGCTGTGAGGACATCGCCTTGTCTTCTCAACAAACTCATCCCTTCACCCAATTTTCATAACAGTGCCCTCTCAGCTTCCCGTCAGCACAAGAAGGGAAAGCACAAAATGGCATTTTTCATGCATCAAAAAATGCACCTGTTGTGAGGGGTTTGCACATTCCAATCCGAAACCAATAAAAAAATATGGTTAATCAACTATCATCATCCACAGCACCAACATATGTGAGGTCTGTCCTTCTCACCCTTACAGCCCCTTTGAGCCAGCTCGCAGCTCGAACATTAGTATGGTCACCACCACCTATGCTAGCAATATTACTTGCAGAAGGGCAAGATCCAGCGCCATCTTCTAAAAGCGTCCAAGGATCAATATCCAATTCACTGTCCTGTTGTTTTGACTTCACTGATGTATTAGCTGCAACCCTAGATAGAACTGGGCTCCTGAGAGGGGGGTTAGCTGAACTACTGGAGTTAAAGCCAGGAATTGTATTGCTGGCTTGAAGACAAACAACAGCAGAAGTAGGTACAAGTGGAGGCTGGCAGGAGAAAGAGCTCTGCGTAGAGGGAAAAAGTACAGGCATTGCAGCTTGGATACGCCACCGAATAGTATCAGGCAGTTGCATACGGTCCAAGTCATTCTGCATTGATATATAGATCATTAGACAAACAAGACAAAGAAGAATTGGCAAATGAGTTTTAGCATTGCTCATATACAGCTATTTGTATGAGATATTGCACCAGTAAAAAAACAAAAACAAAATGTTGAGCCATTCCCAATGAAGGCACAAGAATTCTTGAACTTATCGAATTCCAATGATATCCCAAACATGTCGGCAAAATACTCAACAAGAAATTAAACACCACCAAGGCAGACACTTTAGAAACTTGATGCTTCCTACACCGGATCTTTCACTTGGTCAAAAAAGTTCCTTAAGATAACTTAGATTATGCTGAACTAAAAGTCATAATTCCTACGCCGGATCTTTCACTTGGTAAAAAAAAGTTTCTTAAGGTAACTTAGATTATGTTGACCTAAAAGTCATAATATTAGTCTAAAATGCATTCTTATAAGACAAAGGATTAGCGACTCGACCAAAAACTAAATACATCCACAGGGTGAAAGATCATACCTGCATTCTCTCCAAAAATTCGCGGTCAAATCCAGAAAATTCCTTCGTCGGTTCATTGATAGACTTCGAACCAGGTTTCAGCCTAAGCCAACTTGCAGGATAACTACTCAACAACGCATGTAAAACTAACAGCAAACGATCAAATAGACCCTCGGCAGAAAAGTCTACAAATGCAGAAGAAGCAGCTTCAGAAGACAACTCTAAATCCTTCTTAGAATGTACGGCATTCGACAAAATATATGCATCCTCGTACACAACCCGGCTTCCCAGAAGACGGAGAATTACAGGGGCCAGACTATTTCTCATGTTCCGTACAGATGGCTCCCTGCAAAAATGAACATAAAGAACTGATAAACTGCCTTCATATTCCAGTATGCAAGAATTCAATAACATAAATAAAACTAAAGCAAAATGCTTTCATACCACAAGTAACCATTTTCATTTCTAAATTAATTGATTTCCAACAACTAAAATTTAACGCTTAAATCTATTTGATTATTGATACAAGAAACAAACTATCACTGCCAGCATCTGTTACCGATGATAATACATCATATAGTAGAAGACATTTTCTGAAGAAAAGAAAAAAAATCACATTGCAACTATCTCTGTTTTTCTCCATTTGAAGAAATCTGAAGAGGGTAGTTCAATAGTAAAAGGCAGAAAGAAACCAAGGTAAAACCATAAGTTAAACCATTAAAAACGAGTCAAGATCCTCTCCATTTTGGATCTCCTCCATTTCTTCCATTATGAGAGAGACAATGGTAATCTCCATTTATTTTTATAAATGGAGAGGATCCTAACTCATTAAAAACATTTACATCTAATCTTCGAACCTAATACATGACAAGTTATGAAGTTGTTTGAAACCTATACCCAACTGCACTTAGTGAGAAAAGGCTTTGTTGTAGTTGTTGTTTAAGTAAACATTACTCTATTGAGGTCAGCAAGATAATCTCGTATTGTTCAAGAAAAATGTAGCTCTAATGTAAAAGAAAAAAAAACTGGAAAATGGATGATAATTTACACATACCTTTCGGTGCAGAGAATAGGAAGAAATCTCAGGAGTAACTGCAAACGAAGTGACACTGAAACACGTAGGGCTGCAGGAGATGGTGGAGAAGAATCTGTTGCACCTGCTGGTCGCCTGGCTAATCCAGGGCTTCCACCTCTTATACCTTTCTTAGTATTTACTTTATTTGTCTGGCCTTCAACCCCAGGAGGAGTACTTCCAACTGGCTTAACTCCACCTGTAACAGCAGCTATATGTCCCTCGATACTACACAATTGTTTTATCATATCATTAGCAAAGGAATTGCGGGATTCATCAGAGCTTTGGTATATGCATGGAAGAAGCATCTCAATAAGAGCCCTCTCAGTCACATGTTGCTGGTTTATTCTTGAGCTTTCAGAGTCAAACACTTGAGACACATGAGAGAGTCCTTTTAGGCTCTTTTTCATATCTATCCCCTCATCGACAACTTCTCCTTCTTCTAGTGATGCCGCATCAAACTTCTTTTTCTCTCCTTTGATAGTCCCTGGATCAGTACATGGACTACACCAACCCCACGGCTCCCAATACTGCGTCTTAGAAGACAGTTTTTTACTCTCGGCAATATTATGAAGCCGTTGTCTAACGGTCTTCCGACCAACGAGAACATCTGGGCCTACAAGGAACCATTTAGCATGCAACAGCATTGAATCCTGTAGTGACCTACCAAAGAGATGTACCAACTCTGAAAAAAGAGGTGCGGCATCAGGTCTAACCAGTAACCTAGTAAGAAGTATTTCGATGAAATTACTCTCCTTCTCGGAAGCAGCCTTATCCGGACTGGGTGAGGCCAGCTGTATGGCATCAGATAAAGACGCGTCATGTGTGTCCAGTTTTTCGATGAGGGTTTGTTCATTTAAAATTAGCCTGAGTGCAACCCACTGCCAGTGAAATTTGGCAGGCTGCAAGGTATCCAAAACATGCACGAGCTTATCCGGAAGCTTAGAATCGCCGTTTGCAAGCTTAGTTTTAGATTCACTGGGTCCAGAAACACGATTCACATCATCCTTTGTAAAAATAGATGGTGGCATCTTACAATCAATCATGGCATCCAGAAAAAGCCTAGAACGAAGAGGAACAAAAGCCATGGATTTTAAATGCATATCAGAGCCATTCAACTCCAGCAGGGCTGCAAATTCAGCATCACTTCCATCTGCAACCATAAGATCATATAGCCCTTGACAGTCTCGAAAACATACATCACGAAAAGGCGAATGTTTTATAGCATCAGCTATGGCCATCGTTAGAGATTGATAAAGTTGATTCATGTCGTCACGAACTGCGACATTAGCATTCAGAATGAATGGCCGCCATCTAACAAATGCAAATATTGAATAGGCAGGCGGAAAGATCAGACTTAGAGGAAGCATTCGTTGCATTCTTGAAAGAGCTGAAATAGATGGTTCACCCAAGAGGTCCACCGCTAATCCTTCACAGAGGCTTCTGCAGTTTCCTATAAGCAATCTAAACCAGTGGACGTGAACTTCGATTGAACTATCTGCCTTAAAAGCCCCGACAGAACGGACATTTCCATTTGAATTGGATCTTGTGGTTCTAATACATTGTATCACGTCAAGTCCCTCCTTTAACCTGAGAATGGTAACCATTCTTTCCAGGCTGGTAACACCATATATAACTGCACCAACAACAAGCGCAGAAACAGCAGCAGCAATTTTTGTTGCTTTTGTAACCACAGTTTTAATAGAATTGTTTCCCACATCATTTGAATTAGTGGCACTAGTATCATGGACTTCAGCAGAAGACATTTGAAACTGAGCTCGAGATGCTTTACTAGGAGCAAAAACACCAGCAAAAACATTAGAAGCTTCGGTTGCAAGGGCAATATCGAACACACGGCTTTGGCGTTCCCCTAGGGCTTCCTTAAGCAGGCGCAGACAGGTTATGTGCATTCGCAGAATGCATCTGGCATAGTTCAATGACATTATATTTGACTGATTATTGCCAGATGAAAAATCAGGCATTTTGGCTAAAGTTGGACCCACACTGCCAACAATTGCAGAAACGGCAGACAATACCAAAGAGGGATCCCCTTCTTGAGCAGCACCACCTGTCTGCTTTATGCTATCGATCAAACCCATAACAATTTGTTGAGCAATTTGATATCCATTATCCCATTTTTCTAAAGCATGACCTTTTGGAGTGCCAGCAGCATAGAGCTTTCTATCTTTTCCAAAAAGATATTGGAACGCCTCTTCAACATTACGTTGCACTATGTCTCTCATGCCTGCACCTACTCTTGAAGGTAAACGGCTACCACTTATCTTCTGACGGAAAAAATCATCCGGGTCCTCAACTCCTGCAGGAACTCCAAAGGGCAACCCCAACTCTCCATCGACTGACCTAACAGACTCAAGTTCAGCGGAGAGTCTTGCATCACACGTAGACTTAAAAGTTTTCTCCCACTCAATGACACTAGCAACATTACTGTACTTTTTCAATAAATACCGAGTAAAAGCTGTGGCGCCTGAATTTGACACCCTCCCATTAGAAGCAATAATAGTGGCCGCACGCTGCATTGTAAATGACAAAGCTTCAGGAATAAGGTCTGCCGCAGCAAGAATGTTCTCATATCTGCACCAAATGGAATGCACAAGACAGACTTTAATAAAATCTCTCATAACGCAAAAATACATAACAAAACTATCCAACAAAAGCATAAAGAAAAGGTAAAGACAACTCACTGCCGGAATGATAAAATAAGAAAGGGAGTAGAAAGATACGCCACAAAAAGTCATGGGAACCACTTAAAAACCAGAAAACTCACTACAACCACATCAAAACTTGTATCTGACTTTATAAAAATAAGAACTTTTACGTGTAATTAACTTGTAAGTACAGGGTTTTGTTTAGGCATTTATGAGTAAATGAGAACAATGCAGATTCAATTGATACCAGCCTGATTTAAGTTTTTTTTTTTTAAAAAAAAGGATTGTAACTAATAAGCACTCACTTACCATGTAGCTTATACAAAAAAAAAAAAAAACATTTATAATTTAAAAGGCTAAGCTATTAAAAAAGCAGCAGAGACCGCATGAATTAGAACGAAGGTTGGATAAAGAAGAGCAAACCTTCTCAGTGATGATAGAAGAAAAGCCTCTCCCACATCACAGACTTGGTTTTCCACATTTCTTGGTAGCATCAGAACATTCCTCCCACTATGAATTGTAGAATTAGGGCTACTGAGAACCTTTGGCATCAACCAAAGGAGAAACTTGACAGCTGATACCAAATCATCAGAGATGTCGATCAAATAAAGTATCGCAGAAAGTTCATCTTCGCCAAGTTTCCACCGTATTGAGTTTCTATCATCCACCATAGAATAAGCCCTGCCAAATTGTCCAACTTTACCAATATTTTTTTCAGTCTCTTCAATCACCTGCTTAACAACGGTCATCAACCAAGCTGCCACAGCCCTTTTCTCAACAAAACGAAGGTTCTTGAGTGCTTTTCCAATGAAAACAATATCCCTAGAGTTACATGTTCGCATGCTATCCACAGACCTCAGAGCATCTCCATCTACAGGAGTTTTATGGTGAGGGCAACTTACCTTATTCTCACACATGTGACTAGTTGATGCCCCTTGGCTTCCCTCAATTCTAGAAGCTGCCAGTTGAGCAAGACTCATTTTACGCACATTCTTTTGACGACTCTTAGTAACCTGCTTGGTTGTCTTTTGAGGCTGGTCAACTTTGAGAGGTTCGGTGGATTTCAACCCCTTCTTCACCCACCATGTATCATCATCAGCTGGAACAGATGAGCTTCTTTCCTCACTTAACTTTTGTCTCTTTGCTCTTCTACATTCTTCACAACCAGGTGTGCCCTCCACTGGTTCAATCTTGCCATAATGAGGCCAGGTAGGTTTTCTAACACTGCTTTCAGATTCATCACATCCTGTAGAGTTTAAATTAGATAAACTGTTAGGCAGTTGCAACAGTACTGAGATGGTTTCTTTAAGTTCTTCCATGCTAGCACCATTCTTTGCACTTTTAGATGATACAGTGGATTGAACAGTTTTCCACTGATCAGTTGGCACTGTAGAAGTATCATCCTTTGAAGAAGCTGGATATCGTTTTCGCTTCAAAGCAGGTATCTTGGCATTGGCATCGTCACGGGGCTCACTAGGAGAATTACGAAGTATGAGGCGGCGTTCAGTCAAGTAAGTTTGCAAGGCTTCAATGAGCTGCGGCCCTTCAGCGATCCCAGATTCTGCCAAAACATCACGCATAAAATGCCCAGGAAGCTGCTTTAAGATGTGTGAGTGTCTCTTTCTCCGTTCCACATCAACCACATTGACATCCATATCCATGATCCCACTCACTATCAACTGGCGTACATATGCCAAGGGGTAAAAGATGCCTGCACGTATCAGTTCAACTATAAATAAATGTAGGCGCTTCAGACCTTCCCCTTTATGCACCACATGCTGATCAATCCAACAAACTATAATATCATGGAGAGGACCTGGGCTTTCAGATATAACTGAAGAACCAGAAGTAATGTTATTCTGATTATGCCTCTGACTTTCATGCTTTGGAGCATAACTAGCTCTGTGAATGCTTCGTTTTGCTCGTCTTAGTGAAGATTTCACATCCCTCAATTTCATCTTCAAAAGTCTAACTGCTATATGCACTTGGGAAAGATCTTTCCTGCCTGTAAACTTTATGTCACAAGGAGGGGTAGTACAAAAATCTCGAAAATCACATGTTGCCCACTCGCAGAGGAAAAACACTGAATGTATAAGAGATATCTTTACAGTCCCAAACCATTTCAGAGATAACCTTAAACAAGGGCTTACTTTCACAATCCAACTTTCAGACACAGTTCCATCACAAAAATCCTCAAAAAGAAACTTGTAAGCTTCACGTAAATCACCAAGCACAAGAGAGTTATCCAAGGCTTTCGCGACCTTAGCAAGACAATGACTTGGATTGCCAGGGCTTGCAGCCATGGCAAGATCTTCTGCACGTTTCTGAATACATAAAACAATGCGACCAAAATAATCTGAACTATTTTTTATCTTCCCTGCAGCTTCAGATGATTTTAATACAAAATTACCATCGTTCATTGTATGTGAGACTACAGAGGATGGTAAAGGAAAGCAATCCAAAGCTACAAAAGTATCTGGCACTGCAAGTATTAAATATTGGAGCATCTCGATCAGAGCATATGTTGTATATGCCCTTCTGGAATTATCTACTAGATCTGATCCACCTGGAGCAGGATCATGAATGACCCGAAGAGTTAATCCAGCAAGTGCACGTACATAGGTTTGTGACAGAACAATAATTTCCAAGAAGCCGTATATAATAGGCAATAACAGCTCCCAAACCTCAAGCAGATCTTTTTCCTGAAAGAAACAGAAATGTATGGAATCATAACCTAAAGGTCGAAATGGGAAAAAGATATATGCATCATGCTTTTAATTTCATGAGCACATAAAACCAGTTCAATACAAATTGACGTATAAAAGGTAAATACCTGTAGTTGATTCAAAACCCAATCAATAACAAGAGAAGGAAGAATCAGCCCTTCAGCATGATGCCATTGCAAAAGTCGAACAATATACCACCATCTAAAATGTGAAGATGGTTCTTCACCAGCAGAAAAGGATGATAATGGATCGCTTTTGTGCAACAGTGTTCCAGCATAAGGCATTTGTGGTGACCGCTCTCGATTCTGAAGAGTAGAATGAGAATTATTTCTTGAGAAAAATTCATCGAGCAGAGTTTGCAAGTAATGGATAACATCTTTGGTCCAAATCTCTGTACGAGACGGCTGAATTTTGTCAGCACTCCCAGAAGAAATGCCAACCGAACCTGGTCTAACCTGAAAAGTTGAACCATAATTTAACTTCAGATATTGACTATAATGTAACTCAGCATATTTGGTATAAGCCAACATTGAAGCATCCCTACCTGATTCAGGTAAGTAACCTTTACAAACCAAGTGGCCCTTAGCAATGGAACATTATTTCTGATAAGAACCTCCAAAAGTGATGACCTTTTATAACCATGAGGAACATGGTCAGCCAAAGTGCATAACCGCTTGTGTGGTTGAGATAGGCCCTATAATACAATTTTAACTGGGTTAACTTACTGTTACAAGCATCCGTAATATCCCTAGACATTAAGAATAATCAAGTAACATTAAAAAATATATATATATAAAAAAATAAATAAAAAAAAAACATTCAAGGAACTCACATGCACAACTACATCAAACTTGACAAAAAAAAACCCAAGGAATTGGTTTAAGTAACTAAGGGCCCCATTTGTAAAAAGATTTTCTATTTGTTAATAAGGAAAAAATAGACTCTTGGAAGAGAATAATTGTCTGCATTTTCAGAAATAACGAAAATGCCAAAAGAACTATTTTCATTATTTCCGGAAATGCATCATCACAAGCTAGTATAATCTTCTACCCAACACAATGACTCATTTAAAAAAAATATATCATCTTATTAGCAAGTTAAAATCAACACATTTTAGAAAATAAAATATTTTCACAAAGTAAGCAGCCCTTAATATAGCAGTTATCCTAAATTCATGAAAGCTAAAGCTTGTAACCTATTCAGCACATAAACATGAGGGGGCACAGTTATTGCACACATGAAAGTCACACAATGAAGAAAGCAGAAGGAATAAAGCACAAGTATACCTCAATCCATTTCTTCCGGAAGTCCTCACCACACGGCCTTAGTTCAGGGAAAATACCAGGCTTGGCAAGTTGCAATCCCGAAAGAGGCACACCATATACTTGACCAGCCTGTCAAAGCAAATCATTTAGATCAAATATCTTTATAACAAACTGATACATGTAGACACTGCACTAAATCAAAATAGGTCGGACGAGAACACACAAATATAGATATATTATAGAAGCAGAATATTTTGCAAACATAAATAGATGAGACATAATGAAGATCATCACCTTCCGCTTCTGAGCACGAGATTCATTGATTGCCCTTAGACGTTTTTTAATAGCCTGGAACGAAGAACTAACAAGTTAACCCATGTGCACGTAGTCTTTCGATGAAAACAATATAAAAATAGATAATGGGCAGCAAATCTAGAGTATGATTGAAGAAATAAAAATAAAAATTAGTGAACTCAAACATCTAAGAAAGACATGAGACAAGGGAGTTACCTCTCTGCAATTATGCACAATTGGCTTGTTAAAATGTGGAACCTGAGTCAGTGAAATTTCTCTAGCTTCCTGAGTGATAAAGTAAGCAAGGCAGTGTAAGAAGATAAGGATGGACAGTTGGCCGTACTTTATTTTTCACGAACGTATAAATTTATTTCAATGCCAGAATAAGAATTACCAACGACAACATTTGCAATCACAATACACCTTAGAGTGTAATAATAATTATTAAAAGCAAAAAACTATAACAACCAGTGCTGACAAAAATACGAATTAGTTTTATAAATGCAGATTTATAGTTATTCCATACAACTGGGATCTTGGTGTAAAAGCAAAATTCAAAGATTATGTACCAAAATTGAGATCATGCAGCAGCATGATGAAAAAAATTGCAAAAGAAGTATAAGATAAATAAGGAGAATGAAAGTGCTAGGTATGTACCGACCTACTTCTTTTCAAATGAATGAAGAATTTAATAAAAAGAAAAAGAAAGAAGATACCAAAAAAGAGAGATACCAAAAAAAGTTACACCATGTGAGGTATCATCATGAAATATTCAAACCTTAATAAAAGAATAAATAAATAAGTATATCACTCCGTAGCTACTTCACAACATCTGATTTGGAATAAACGTGAGTAAATTTAATGACATACCTCAAGTCCCTCAACTGTATCTCTATATCCAGATTGCAAATACTCTTTGGTCAGAGTCTCCTCAGGGCAGTTTGGTGTTTGGGGAAGAAAATCTGGAGCCCCAAGCCTAAGATTAAAATAATAGCATTTAATAGTTAAATATACAAGGTAATAACACCCACGAGAGTACAAACTGGGGAATATACAGAAGAGACAAAGCAACCGATTCACCAAAAGGGTTATGATAGGAACTTGAATGTAATGGGGTGTCCAAGTCCCACATGTAGCATGGAATACTCATAGAATATTTAAGTGGCCGGATTCTTCTGCTGATAGCTAGCTTTTAGGGAGAGTTCAGAGTTCCCTATGTGCTTGTCTACTCAAGTAACGGTGATTTTTTAATGTGACAATGATATGAAAATTTTGACACCCCTCCCCCCCAAAAAAAAAAAATACAGTACGACATTTCTAATGAAAGCAAGCAATAAGGCAAAATTCTGTAATTATGAACAAAAAGTACCTAGAGTTCAAAGGTTCTTTATCACACTTCAACTTGTATGGGTTTATGTTCAACTGTGGCTGTCGCCTGCAAAAACAAAACCATTGGGTTGAAAACGAATAACAGCATCAGATTTTTGATTTAGCGCAATAAGAAAATATATATATATCACTTCATTACTAACTACTCCCTCCCTAGCTAATTATAAGCACCCTTTAAGAAGAAAAAAAAATTCCCTAAATGTATGCCCTCTCTCAAATTACTAAATGCATTTATTATTTTTTCCAAATATAACCCTAATTAATACTACTAATTTGTTTTGGAATATGAAACGTCAATGTTGAATACATATATACACAAAGGGTACTTTGGTAATAGTTATACACAAGTACACTTTAATTGCACAGAAAAATTTCTTAATATATGTGAAATATATGACAGGTGCTTATAAAAAGGGAGGACCAAACAAAGTACAGACTGTGAAAATGATACTTTAACAACATTTCAAATGCAAGTACACAACAAACTCCTGTTACAGTAGCTGGATTTGGACTGAGAATTTTAAAATACATATTTAACACAAGTCCTTGTTGAATTTTTATGGCATGGATCAACAATGTGATTTTTTTTGTCACAATAAATTTCTTCATTTATCAAAATTATATATAGGATAGTAGATCATACAATAAATACTTGCTAAATTTTAAGAATTAAAACATAATTACAATTAAGGAAGAAAAAAAAACTAGCATTGAAATTTACCGCATAATAGGAAAACGCTTTGGTTGTCCTTTAATATTTTGTTTACTTCTTGAGCCCATGGTTATCAAATCGGGATTCGATTTATGAATGGAAGACCTATTTTCAAATTGTGAATTCAATCTTCCTATGAATCGTAAGACATGATCAATAATAAAAATATAACATTTTTAATTGAAAACGAGTAACATAAGTATAAAACATAAGCTGATATATCATATATGAACTTCAAAATAATTCAAGATTCAAGTCATAAATAAATAAAACAAGTATTCAACTAATATGACTGTCATACTTTAGAAGATCAAATTAGGAAGCAAACCAATACGACACAAAATAGGATGCAAACCCAACCATCATTATTATAAAGAAAGAACATAATCAAAGTGGTATAAAATTTTAAACCCTGCATTTACTAATTGTGTTAGAAGTAATACTATCTGTCATTGTTAGCTGTAAGGATGGATATGAGAACTTCATATTGCTGGTCCATTATACCACCCAAGTACAGCATCAAAAGTAGACAGATAAATGGAAAAGAAGGAAAAGTAAAACATGGTTAATTATAAGCAGAGGATACTCATGAATTTCCCAAGCAATTAATTCATGTTGGGCCATGAGGGGGAGCCTCACTGGGTTGAATCGTCACATTGGGCTAAGAGCAACCACACAAGTGAGATTGGACACCACATATTCACCCAAAACCTTAAGGCATTGAATTCATGGGTCCTCTCACTTATATGGTGCTCAACCTCAACTCTTCCATCCAATGTGGGACTTTAACTAACAGTCACACTTGACATATCACAACAATTCATAAATTGAAAATCAAGCTAAACAATATGATTGATCAAGAAATAGATGAACCCTACTCTGAAGTAGGTTCACAATTTTCAAAATGATATAAAAATCTAATATGCTATTAGAGCCTATCAATTTGGACCACCTACCATTTAATTATATCTACGCATCATGCCCAATAGTGTTGGACATGAGGGGTTGTAGTGTAAAAAACTCATATCCCACATAGAATAAAGATAAGGCCTGAAATAAATTTATTAAAAGCGGCACCCCTCATCTTACAAGTTGATTTTGTAAGGACGAGTTATGCACAATATAAAAAGCTAATAGTTCACAATTTTCAAAATGATGTTAATCAAATAGGAAAAAAGTATTACTTAAAAACTATTATCTAACAAAGAAAAAATACACTAGAGCAAAAACAATTATGCACCACAAGCATATTTTTTTGGAATTCGTAATACATCACATATGCTAGAGTCATTAATATTGAGATGAATAAATTGGCAATAAGGGATGGTGCCAGAGGGAAGGCTCTCTAACCTTGAATTTACAGGGAAGTGAGCCGGAAAAGAAGAATCAGATCTTCCAGTATCCCTGGAAGATGGTCCGCCTATGGTACTGTTATTAACTGCACTAGTGCAGCCGCCAGCATGATACCTTTGCATTTCCTCCAACTATAACCGGCATACTTCCCTCAGCATCATACCACTAAAACTAGCTGTAATAGATAAACTGCATGATCAAAAGTGTCACCAAGTTATTTCAAAGTCAAACAGATGTCAGCTACAAAAACAAAAAAGCATATTAAAAAAAGTGAACAACTTAAAAAACAATAGCATATATGACTAAGAGTTATTGGACTTCTTCCCCTAGCCATCAAAAGATAGGCATTGAAACCCTAATGTACCAAAAATAATGTATATCTAATTTAGACCCATGTGTAGAACATGGGCACTGAACATTGAAGGCAGAATTTTACTATTCTGACTTACAAGCATACAAAGGGGTAACAATGGAAAACTATTAGTTACCCAAACTAAACATAATATCAACTCTAGTCTGCAGTCGGCTAGTAAAATGCAAGACATAAAGCATATATAAAATCCCAAACTTTATGATTCTCATAGCCAACTCAACCCTAGCGGTGCTTTTATGGATTTTTTGCACATATGTCCAAACCACCAAAGACTGTACTCTAGCGTATATTTTATAAAGAGGGCTATCCAATCTTTTTCCATAATAAATATCCTATTTTATTTCATATGACAAGTAGTACTGCAAGCTTCATACTTATAGTTGGAACAAACCTATTTCAATGTGATACTTATTGCATCAGATGTTTCCCTATTTTCACCTCTATTGTATCTTACTTGTTAAACCTACATTCCATTAAGATGAAGTTGACCTTCATACCGAAATCAGTGTATGCGAATGGCAGATTAGATAATGGGCAGCCAAAAATCTGCAATATAAAGATGGCATTGTAGCCTATGCAGATATTTAAATGGTTTTGCGGCCTATGGAGCTTGGATCAGAATCCACCATGACAATACCATGGCACAAATGTGTCAACACTGACCTAAATATCATAAATCTATATGTGGTACTTCTGTAAATCTGTAAAATGCAAACAAAACCAAGAAAATTAAAAGTATTAAACGTAAACCCCTCAAAGACATCTTCCCTGCCAGGCTGACCCGATAAGATGACAGCAACAGTGTCATTAATTCGCAAATGAGATTTTAAAAATTGAGGTGAAGGTCCCAGAAATTTTTCATTAAATGTTTTTTACAGATGAATTCCAATTAAAATAGAAAATGTATCTAAATGAATTGCCAACTAATCTAACCAGAAGAGTATAAAATCGCCACCAGTCATTTCGCCAAATCAATAATTGTAAAATCCCAAAAAATCTATCAAGTAGTAATAAATTACAACAGCAAGTTGCAAAATTCAATCAAATCACTCCTGATCCATAACTAATTCAAAAAGTCACAGCTGAGAAATCAATAATAATGAACAATTTAAGACCCTTTTAATTGCAACATGTTTCTCTCTGAACTCAGAAACACCAGGAAAGTTTTCATTAAAAGTTGTTTACAGATGAAATGGAAAACACACCTAAATGAAGTGCCAACTATGCTAACAATCTAACCAGAAAAGTATCAACTAGCCACAAGTCATTTCGCCAAATCAAGTATCGTAAACTCCCAATAAATATATGAAGTAATAAATAACAACAGAGAGCTAAAATCCCAGCAAAATTGCAAAATTCAATCAAATCACAAATGAATTCCAATCAAAATGGAAAACATATCTAAATGAAGTGCCAACTATTCTAAGAATCTAACCAGAAGAGTATAAACTTGCCACAGGTCATTTCGCCAAATCACAAATTGTAAACTCCAAATAAATATATCGAAGTAATAAATAACAACAGAAAGCTAATAATCGCAGCAAAGTTGCAAAATTCAATCAAATCCCTCCTGATCCAAAGTTAAAACTTAATCATAATGAACAATTAAATACCCTTTTAATTGCAAAAAAATTCTCTCCCAACTCAAATCACCTAGCAGCTCAAATTACCCTCTGAACTAACTAAGCAACAATCAAAACATCCTCAAATGCAAGAAACAAACTTGGACACAACCCACCAGCTTAATCATCAATAAAATCACAGTTCAACATCAAATCCAAGCTACACAATTACAAAAACCGAAAAACCAAACCTAATGCAAGAAAAAGCACCAGAATTGAAACTCCAAAGCAAGATCCAAAACTAGGGTTTTACAATTAGGAAAACAAAAAACAAACTTTCAAATCAAATTCCTTCTTACTTTCCCCCCAATTTCAAAACCCAATTGAAGAAATCATAAAAAATTACTCTTTTCGAAACTAGGGTTTCAGATTCAAAACACCCAAAATCAAAAATTGAAAAGGTTTTTGAAAATAATAAGCAAAAGGGTTGAAGAAAATGAAAACAAAAGTTGAAAACATACCTGAGAAGAAGATAAAAATCGAAACTTTGAGAATTAGGGTTGAAGAGAGAGAAAGAAAAATTGGGAAAAATTGAGTGTTTGAAAGTATGTGAAGAAGTTTGACTGTTAAGGAAGAAGACGATGATGTCTCTCTTGTTGTTCCTTCTGGTATGAATAAAGGGTGAAGGGGAAGGGATCCACTAATTTTTATTTATTAAAACTATCATTATTATATTATTATTATTTTACAAAACTTTATACTATATAATTAGAAAAAATATAAATTTTGATATGATTTTTTTTCTTTACAAGATTTGTATTACGACTGTTATATTGTTTTTTTATGAAAAATTGGGATTATTATTTTTAAAAGATTTTGATTACTATTTTTTTGACTAAAAGATTTTTATTACTATTATTATTATTTTTTTATGGTAAGCTATGATTATTTCCTTTTTAAGATTTTTATTACCATTATTATATTGTTCTTTTATTAGAATTTTGTTACTCTAATTGTTAATAAAACTTTTGTTATAATTCCTTAAAAAAAACTTTTGTTATAATTACTTTGCTTATAAGATTTTATTCCTAATTCTTAAAAAAAATACTTTATTTCTTTTTTTTAAAATAGAAAATACTTTATTATTAGAAAAATACTTTATTTCTAATTACCAAACTTGTATATAAAGAGAATAGGGGGACTTTTGACTGATTTTTTTATTATTCTAATTATACTTTTAATTTTAAACAAATTTTCTTATAATAATATTATATTATTTTTTTGAGGTAGAATAACATTATATTATTGGTGTTATTAAAAAGATAAAAAATTTATATTTCATTTACTATATTTTTGGTGTCATTGAAAAAAATAAACATGATTTCTTGGATTTATTATAATTTGAAAGTCATAAACATCTATATAGATATACTTTTAAGTCAAAATCAAAATTTAATAAAAAAATAATGCTCATAACTTAAAAGTGTTAACGCAATAAAAAGAGCGAAAATACGAATGTGAGTGTTCATTTTTCCGCTAGTTGTGTATAAAGAGAATACATGATTTTGGATGGACCTTTTCACTTCCAATTAAACAAATTTGCGTATAAATATATTATATTTTAGATGTCATTCAAAATGATAAGAATTTATATTATATTTTCCTTAAAAAAAAAAAAGATAAAAACTAAAAATAAGAAGAGAAATTAAAATCTTACCTAACACAACCTAATTATTCACAAAATAAATCCTACTGATTACTTGGTTGAAATAACAAGCTCTGACAGTGTCGCCAAAAACTTGATGGTGTAATTTGACAAGTGCACCAAATCGTATCAAGTAATAAAGTATTAAGTTATCATCTCCATGGAGAATGTCGTTCAACTCGGTAATTAGCGGAAATTATTTAGAAAAGCAAATAAAAGAAAAGATTGGAGTTGTTTACAGGGTTTTAATTGGCATGCTCAATGCGAGATTAAGTTTTTATGATTCAGAAGTGTAACACCGATTAGGGAATCCTTGAATCCCCCTTGATCTTTGTTGGAAATTAAATCGAGTAATCATTAGTGTATAACTTGACTTATGTTTGGGTTTAAGAAAGTAGAACATAACCTCGGGATGTATCGGTGGAAGTTTATTTTAATATCCTGCAATTCAACCATTTACAATTGTGGGGTTCCCTTAAGATGAGTTAAAACCCTAAATTCATACCTATATTCAATCAATTTAGAAACTAAGCAATTCACTATTGTCTTGCTACAATGGAATTCAGGTTTTCAATCCTATTGGCTCCATTTAAAATATGGTATAAAAACGGACATATATGAATTAATCATTATAAACTGAATAAATACTTTATTAATAGAATCCAACAAATAAGAAGGGGTTCACCGTTGAACCCTAATCAAAGAGGTTTAGTTGCACATGAAAACATACATCATTACAAGACAATAAAAAAAAACATACCCTACAGAGAACAAAAGAATGATGGAGATCCTCTGCTTTGAAACTCATGATGCTTGACCCTTGCCTTGTACTCCTAGCTTTCTAAATGAATAAAATAGTGTGTTATGGTCTATATTTATGATGCATCATTACTTAGAGGTTAAGAGAGTGAAAATATGATTTTTCCGCCAAAAACGCCTTGGAAAACAAGCAACCAATAATTATTAGCCGCAGCCATATACGGGGCGCATGGTTTGATGTGCAAGGGCGCATGAGGCACCATGCAATGTTGCCTCATGCGCATGGGCGCACAAGGTAGCCCCTCCTGTGCAAATTATGTAGTTTTCGATCTCTTTTTAAGTGTTTTTCCGTCTTGCAATGCCTTGGAACTTCAAATGAATTATCTTCACTCTGCATTGTCTTCAAATGTCTTCTAAGAACTATTGAACTTCAATTTTCATATCCTTGATCCTTCACTTGATGTCTTGTTTTGCCGATTTACATGATTTCTCACTAAAAAGACTGAAAATACATATGGAGTTGCATGACCAATGATGAAACTGAATTATAACGACTCGAATGAAAACAACACAAAAATTTCTCCAAACCATTGAAAACTTCTCTAATTGACTTCCAATTTACCTTTAAATACAAAGAAAATAACTAAAAACGCAGATAAAAACATCAAATGTTATTCCATCATCAACTACACTTTTTTTTTCTTCCACTCTTTCATCAAGACATTGTATAGTTTCTAACTCCACAATCTCTTGCTCAACCACTTCTTCCATCTAACTATTTTCAATTTGTAGGTAATTTAAGATTGCATGTCAGCCTCTATGTTTTTGGTTGATACTTGGTACACATTAATACTTCTTTAGGAGGACTCTCTAATCTCATTTGATTCGTGCTTCATCCTCTTTAAATCCTTGTAGGTTAGACATAAGCTTCCTACCAATTCCACACTAATTTCTTCTTGCTCGAACAATACTCTAGTATGGTTCTTTTGTTTTAATCCTCTATATTGACCTATTGAGGGCATCTATTTATGCAGTACAACCCCCATAGACTTACAATCTTGAGCTAAGAGTTCTACCAGTTCTTTACTATTTTTTTTCAGAGCTACTTCCTCAATATAGTTCTTTTGATTTATATCTTCTAAGATATACCTACTGAGGGAATCTAATTCTACAATATTCATGGTCATAGACTCACATGCTTGAGCTAAGAGAAATTAAAGTCTGAAGTTACTCTCATGTAATTCTTCATATTAAAATTGAGGGTGTGGTTCACAAATCAAATTTTCCATTCCATATCCGATATAGTGTTTCCATGGACAAGAAATTTGTTTCATTGTAAGCTCTTACATGTTCAGTCCCGTAAAACTCATTGTTAAAACTTTGTGGCTGAACATTCTCTGCTTGCAAAGAGTTAAAATCCCAATGATCCATAATTAAGAGAGGACAATTTTCTTACAAAAGAACTATAGAGTAAGTAATATTAAGAACAATAATAAAACACGATATGAACATAATACACAACAAAACAGTTTCTTTTTTAAAAAAAAGATTAACAAAAAAGATCTTAACTAAATTAAACTGGGAAATATGAAAATAAATTAGAATAAACCACTTTCAATTTTCGACGATGCCAAAATTTTGACGCTTTTAAAAATAGTGTTTTATTTTCAAGACATAATAAGTGTAAGTATACACTATCACAACAAGTATAAAGAGTAAGCAGGGTATCAATCTCGGAGAATGAGGTGGATAAGTTCTAATTATTTCCAAATCCTAAGTTTAGTTATTCAAGATCCAATGTAACAAATATCAATGATAATATTTGAAGTTTTAACATACAAAATTAAAAGGTAGAAGTAAATAAAGCAAGTAAAAAAGATTTAGAGATTCTAGTTAAAAAGAGTGGTTAAGGAATCAACTTGGTAAAAATAGAGGTTTGCATGTAATAGATAGTTATAATTTCACAAGTAACAGGAAGTTGTAACTTTACAAGTAACAAGATGTTGCGACTTCACATCGCTTCTTGGAGACCTCATGGCCTTGGTGATTTCTCAACACAACCTTCATGGCTAACTTAGGGGTTAACTACTCTCTCAAGGTTCGTGATTGCCAAGTTAACCATGCCACAATATTAAGGTTAGATCTCAACCATTTCTTTCCTTAGAAAGGTCGAGTTTTTTCTTACGACAAGAAATCTAAATAGACATTCAAAGTAGTTATCTCGAGCATAAAAATGTATTTCATATTAAATAAGTAGTTACATTTTTGTCTTATTTCGATCTCAAGGAATTTGACAATAAAATAAAATTGTACGAGTTCTATTTTAAAGATTAGCATTTTATCAATTTGTTTAAAAGAAGCATAAAAGTTGTAATAAATCTAACTTGCAAACATAATTATAACCTCATTATTCCCTGATCACAAAAGTAGTTTAGCTCATAATGAACTTGAACATAAAAATAGAAACGAAAATGAATAAAAATATAATTGCATAAATCAATAAAATTGATTAGAGTTTACAAAGTAGAAATTACAATCCAATGAGGATGGACGTGTGTTATTTAAAACACCCACTTAACAATCTACTACTATGACTCTAAAACTTTGAGATCTATCTATAATGATATCAAGATGAAATGGATGAAGTTGTGTAGTGATGAAAAGTGATTTTAATTTCTAAAATGGTGGCTGCATTTTGTTGGAGGTAGAGTTGGGGTTAGCTGCCTCCACTCTCTACTCTTTTCTCTACACCACATCACACACTTGCAAATAAAGGGTTGTTGTTCTTTATAGTACAATGTCCTTCCTTATCCTTTTGTGCCTTAGGTCTTTTTTCACGAGGTGATCATTATCCTAAGCCATTAAACATATGAATATTTTTATCCCTTTAGTGTATTATCAACTCATTTGAGACTCCGTCATCTTCATATCCAAGATTTTGATGTTTTGGTCGCACCTCAGTGCATAGCCACTAAATCAAGTCTGATAAGTCGTAAAACTGTAGATTGCTATAATTTTTCTAAAACTTAAATAAACACTAGAAACTAAAATAAGGGTTCCTAAAACAATAAAAGACTGATGTTGAATTAAGTATAATATGAGCTTTGCATGGAGTCTAAGATCACATATAATGGGAGATAAATAAATGTAATAAGCAATATATTCTTCGCTTATCAAGAGGCTAGGGGTTACTATAAACATCCAGGAGGCAAGGATTCATTATCCGATTATTCTATATTCATGTATTACTCTTCATAACTTCTGTCTATATTTAGTTTTACGACTATTAACTAGAACCCGTGCGTTGCACGGGTTTGAATAAAATGTGTCAATAATTTTTAATTAAAAATAACAATTTTGGTAGACGTGTTGAATTATTTTTTGGTTTTAAAAAAAATTAATATTTTTCCTTGACATTTAATTGTGTAAAGAATTCAATAGAAGTGAAATTGCATAGTCTGGTTCAGTTTAGGACTTCTTGACGAACTTAGTTCCAATAAACACCTTTATAAGATAGGAGATATGCTATTTGACATAATCTTCCTGGAGAATTTTTAAATATTCTCGATAATTTATTCTTCAGCGGTGCTTGATTAGTTCTTGAACACCCTTAGGAGATATGATATAATCTTCTCATTTAGATAAGATAATAAAAAGTAATACTATATAAAATAAAAAAACCTAACATAAAATGAAGGGTTAATACACCTTTACCCCCTGTAATATAGCGCACTTTTGGTTTTGCCCCCTGTAAAAAAAAAAAAAAATTTTTTTTTTTTCTTTTTA
>Ga0228711_1004382_pt1 | contig 21738 bp, 4 predicted proteins | sample MedpolnodulmetaG_2_FD_177996 | JGI IMG/M metagenome (GOLD analysis project Ga0228711, IMG submission 177996) | Root nodule microbial communities from Medicago polymorpha collected in Santa Monica, California, United States - brown nodules | ecosystem: Host-associated > Plants > Roots > Nodule...
CTAAGACACTTTAAATCAAAATAATTACAAATTAATATAGTTATTTTATTTAAATAAAATAACTATATTAATTTGTAATTATTTTGATTTAAAGTGTCTTAGGGAGGTAGCTCATCATTGGTAAAAAAAATCAAATGTCTTATCGTAAACTCGATAATTAGTCGTATAGTAGATCTAAAGGTCTAACAATCCTAATTACAATGCCTTGGACAAAAAATAATAAGGATCTTTTCACAAAAAAAATTAAAAATTCCTAAAATTAATGAAGAAAATTAAACTATCAATCATTTATCTCTTTTAATAAATGAATCATAACTGTGAAAATAAAATTTACAAATGTAAAAACTAATTTTCCTAATTCACGTGTTTTTATCAGTAGAGTTTGAATTCTGCTCTTCTCCCAACAAAAAATGTTCGCTCCCAACTGAAATGACCAATATACTCATGCGTGAGTTAACTCACGCTGCATAAGTTAACTCACGTTAGTTTTAAACATTAGAAAAGTGTGATGCTTTTCTTTTTCTTGTTTGCCTTCACCGTAATTTGCTTGCCCACTCCACTTTTTCTTGCTTGTAATTTTGCAACGATGGTTTTGTATCACCATAGTCTGCACTCCACTTTTCCTTTCTTGCCAATCAACAACTATGGTTTCGCCTACTCCACTTTTTTTCTTCTTAATTTCGATTTATTGGTTTTCAATTTTGAACGTGGAATAGGATTAATTGAGTAATTTAATTAGTGAGTTTGAATTTGGTTTGAAAAGTGGAGTGGTGGTGTTAATGTCAAAAAGTGCTCTTCTTTGTCTTCTTCTTCCCCGCGCTAAACAATTTCATACCTTTTCCATTGTTTAAAATTAGCGTGAGTTAACACACACGGGATATAACACCTGCGTAAGTTAACTCTCGTAGAGATTAACACTAGAGTGAGTTAACTCACGCAGCGTGAGTTAAGTTACACAAAATTAACACTAGCGTGAGTTAACTCATGCAAGGTTATTTTTGAAAGTTTGGTTGAGAATGAGCAAAACGTGTTGGGTAAAGAGTAGTATTCATAAAGTTTTGTGAGAAGATCTTGTATTAGTCACAAGGTGGGTTTGGGCATAATATCTAGTCGCACATGTGAAAGAGAAAATTAAAAATAAAATAATAATTTTTTTAAAAATAATTAATTATTTTTATAATTTTTAAAATAAAATGTTTTTTTCTTATATTGTGATCAACCAAATATGGGTTTTTGTTGCTGGGTTACACTTACATGATCACAAAACTAAAAGTTCATTTAAATATACATACATGATTGAAAAAGGTTTAAAAGGGAAAAGAATTACATCATATATATTTTCAAAATAAATAAATAATATATATTTTATAAATATGTGTCTAAATAATTTTAAATGCATGTGATTATAAACTATAAAGTATTTCTTGTATTGTTAGGTAGGTAGTGGTGAAAAAAGATGGGATAATAGTTGTTTTGATCTCTGAATGTGTAATGAATAGATACAATAATCTATTAATGTATCAAAATTTTAAAATAGTATTTAAATGTGCACTACACTAGTCAAAATAATCTATGCTGTTAAAATATTTCTTCAATATTAAGAGCAGTGTTTTTTTTTATATGTATCAACAGGATAATAAGTAAGTATTTGCAGTGATTAATATGATATTAAATATATTGAAGAATTGATATGACATTTTATATGTATCAACATGATTATAAGACTCTAACTTTTTTAACATGATTGGCTAATTTGATTAACTGAATACAATTTATAATTTTGATACTACTTATTTTATTCTGAGGTTAAAATAACTATTAGCAAGCAAACTTTTAGTTGTCCTTTTTATGAGGTGACAAAAGTCACATGAAGTGTAAGACCGACATCTAAAATTTGGTCTAATTCAGCAGACAAATTAGTGGACAGCAGCTGCAATCATGGTAAAAGTTCCCTCTTGGAATCTTTGCCATCGATAGCCTGCCACATGAGAGACACAACGCGTTGCACAATCTCATGCATCAACGGGTTTCACATGTATACCTTCAAATTCATTTCCAACGTCCCAATTGATCAAAGACCGCTAAAGGAAATTAGTTTAGCGGGTCAAAATATTGATTTAGTCGATAAAAAGTTGATTTATATATAACACGAATTTAATTATCGATGTAACAAAATTTGAGCCTTATCATATGTTTAGTTCTGCGGTAACAAAATTTGATTTTAACTGAATAATTTATAAAACTATTATGTTTAAAAATGAGTTGAAGATAAAATGATTTGTGTTATCACATAGATTCATATAAAAGTCAATTTGAATTTTAACTTTGTGTGTAAAAATCAATTATACGGTAAAAAACTAAAAATTCTAACTTCAATAGAATTAATCAAAGCCAATTAAAAATAAATATATTAAAAATAATAATTTTGGTACCCTTAAACAAATGGTGCCCTGGGCTGCCGCCCCTCGCGCCCACCCTCAGGGCCACCTCTCGCGCCCACCCTCAGGGCCACCCCTACTTAATGGAGTTCACAACCATGAGTTGGAGCCAAAGTTAGAAGGTCACCTTCTTGCTGGTAGACTAAAAGAGGAGGAGAAGAAAAGAGTTGTTGACATGATAAAGAGTTTGGCATTGCCTAGGAATATTCTAACAAATTTGAAGGAAAAAAACAAAGAAAGTGTGACGAATATAAAACAAGTGTACAATGCACGGGCTAGATGTCGAAAGTCTAAAGGAAGAATGTAAGAGGTAAGTGCATCACGAATTGCAGAGTCAAACCAAAGCCGAAAGTTGTAAAAGTTAATGAGAAAGAAGTGAAGGAAATGAAGGAGGTGGAGGCAAGTGACGTAGTTGACAACATTATGAGAGCTTGGGAAGATGTGGTGGAAACTCTTACAGGTGTTTAATATACAAGTCCACAATGTATGAAAATTTTTTCTCAAAGTTCCTTAAGTATGTTGAAACCACAATATTGAACACCGTTAAAGACAAATTTGTGAGAGCATGGACAAACAATGTCTTGCATCTAGGTTGCAAAACCACAAACGTTGTTGAATTGGCTCATGAAAAGTTGAAAAATATTTGAGGAGTAGTATGTGAGATTTGACATCATGTTGGGATGAAATAGGCAAAATGTTGATTATCCACCTGTCTAAGATACAAGCAAGTTTTGGGAGGAGCCGTATCGTCTTAGAACACATATACAAAGGCAAATTTTTGTACTATGTGTTGGAGGGTTGTGTTTCTAGAGCCACATTGTACTATGTCCGGTCTTTGCTACTTATTATTGTTTCCCTAAGAGTTATCCATGACGATTCATCTTTGCTTTGAATGTCGCAGGACCTTTGAAAGTGTTGGTGCTTTGAATGCCCATCGAATGATGGAATGTGAAATTGACACACGATGCAATAAATGTGGTCAATTATGTTCATCTACGATTTCTTGTGATAATCATAGGAAGATCAGTGAACCACCAAAACCGCCAAAACATTCGATGTGTCTTTTTTATGATAGTGTATTTCCAACTTGGAAAGAATGTATCAACCACATGGCTAATCGTCACTAATTTTGAAAGAATGTACGAACCACATGCTTTATGTTATATTTCTGAATAAATTTTTGATCATTATTTGATCAATTTAAAGTGTTATAGTTTAGGATTTTAAATTATATCGATGAGTTTTATAATAGGTTTCAATATTATACTATTATTAATTGTGCATGTATCAATAAATTAAATAAATATTTAATATATAAGTGATCACAACTTCACTAAACATTTTTCATGAAAAAAAAATTTCACTAGTCATTAATCTAAAAACCACATAAGACATACAAATTTTATAATGCAGCGTATTTTTCCTATCTTTTTTATTTTTTTATTTTTTATAAACTAACAATTCCAGTTAAATGAATTAAAATATAAGTTTGAATTCAAATCACGAGTTCATGAGTCAAACTAGATTTTTTATTTTTTTGATAAAATTCACATATTCAAACTCTATTAACAGAGTAACTAAAATTAAGTGTGAATACATCAAAGTGCCAAATTAATTTATCTTTATATCTCAATGTAATGTAAAATTTATGGGTTTACGACCTTCGTTTTAACGTTAAGTAGTGATGAATGATGTGACTTTAATTTTATATAAAAATAAGTGATTTTTTTTTCTTCCTAAGAACATAGATTAGTCCAATTAACATTATCGAAAATTGAACTTAAGACTTTTGAGAGGAGCACAATTCAATGTCTCAATTCAACGCCACCTAACCAACTCAAGTGAGTTATAAAAATAAGTGACTTATTCGGCACATAGTGATATTTTCCAATGTATTAATCTTTCAAGAACACATTCATGAATAGACAGAGCAAAATCAAAACAAAATCACAAAAAAAAAACTTTATTTTATAAATTCTAAGCAATGAAAAGAAATAAATCAATACTAAAAAAGGAATGCCATATGTTCTGGATCGGCTTGTACGCCCAATTTCGTGAAGCCACGTGGATCAATCCCATGAAATAAGGTACAATGTCCTGAGTGAGCATGTTAGTTTCGATACGCACAACCACACTGAAACACGCCCCCGCGCTTGCAGCACTGTACACGTGGCCTCCAACGGTTCCTTGATGAGGCGTCACATTTCACGTAAGCCGTTAGCGCTTCCTTTTCCTATATAAAGGTGATTTAGCGTCACCTTCAAGATACGCTTCATTTTCCACGCATTTTTACACGTTTAACCTCATTTCCTACACTGACTTGAACATTGAAGTGTTAACATGTCTGCAAGTACCTTTCTCTCCATTGTGAAGACTGCAACGCCTCCATTCTTGGAACATTGCACACCACCGTTGCCTTTATCTGTTCATTATCAGACAAATCACCGTCATTTATTATTTTTTTGAACACAATATGTCATGCAGAATATTTTATGCAGTAACTTGATCAACAAGTACTATATTAATTTGTTATTAAAAAAAATAACTATATTAAAGTGTCTTAGGGAGGTAACTCATCATTGGTGAAAAAAGTCAAATGTCTCATCGTAGACTCGAGAATTAGTCGTATAAAAGATCTAAAAGTCTAACAATCCTAATTACAATGTCTTAGACAAAAAATAATAAGGAACTTGAAAAAAAAAATTCCTAAAATTAATGTAGAAAATTAAACTATCAATCATTTTTCTCTTTTGATAAATGAATCATAACTGTGAAAATAAAATTTACAAATGTAAAAACTAATTTTCCTAATTCATGTGTTTTATCAATAGAGTTTTGTAAGAAGATCTTGTATCATTCACAAGGTAGGTTTGGGCCTAATATCTAGGCCCACATGTGAAAGAGAAAAATAAAAAAAAAATAATGTAATTTTTTAAGCTTAACCAAATATGTTTAAAATTAAATGTTTTTTCTTATGTTGTGATCAACCAAATACGGGTTTTTGTAGCTGAGTTACCCTTTGTATGATTACAAGTCTAAATAAAGTTCATTTAAACACACACATGATTGAAAAAGGTTTAAAAGCGAAAAGGATTACATAATATATATTCTCAAAATAAATAAATAATATATATTTTATAAATATGTGTCTAGATAATTTTAATTTATGGTTGAGACTATAAACAATAAAGTATTTCCTGAATTGTTAGGTAGGTGGTGGTCCTCGTGAGCTTAACTCAATTGGTTGGGATAATACATAAAATATATAAGGTTTAGGGTTCAAACCCCGGCCACTACCAAAAAAGGTAGTAGTGGTGAAAAAAAAAGGGATAATAGTTGTTTTGATTTTTGAGTGTGTAATGAATAGATACAATAGTCTATCAATATATCAAAATTCTAAAATAGTATTTAATTGAGCAATACACTAGTCAAAATAATCTATGCCTCAACTTTTATTTTTTATATATATTGACATGATAATAAGTAAGTATTCGTAGTGATTGATACGACATTAAATATATTGAAGAATTGATATGACATTTTATATGTATCGACATGATAATAATTATGTTTTCTATGGCTGTAACTTTTTTAGGAGAATGTTAACTAGTGCCCCAAGGGCATTGATTAAGCATTCCAAACAAGAAAATTTTTATGAAAAAATTGTGTAATTATTACTTTATCAAAAGTTACATCTTTTATTTTTCCAAGACAAAATTTCTATTTATAGAATCCTTAATCAATGCCCTGAGAACACCGGTTAGCAAGACCCACTTTTTTAACACGATTGACTATTTTGATCAACTTAGTACTACATAATTACGACTATTTTATAATTTTGATAGAGAAATGATATTTGTACAACCATTTTATTACAACTTTTTGATAAATTTTTCTCTCATACTCACATTATATTTTTATTCTCTATTGTTTTGGACCAATGGAAAATGAAAAATTAAAAGTTGTTATCAAAGTTGTCTCAAATGATTGTATCCTTACTCGTTTTGATACTACACATTCCGAAGTTAAAATGACTATTAGCAAGCAAACTTTTGGTTGTACCTTTTTATGAGGTGACAAAAGTCACATGAAGTGTAAGACCGATATCTAAAATTTGGTCTAATTCAGCAGACAAATTAGTGGACAGCAGCTGCAATCATGGTAAAAGTTCCCTCTTGGAATCTTTGCCATCGATAGCCTGCCACATGAGAGACACAACGCCTTGCACAATCTCATGCATCAACGGGTTTCACATGTACACCTTCAAATTCATTTCCAACGTCCCAATTGATCAAAGACTGCTAAAGGAAATTGGTTTAGCTGGTTAAAATATTGATTTAGTTAATAAAAAGTTGAATCTTATATGACGCAAATTTAATTATCATGTAACTATTTGGACTTAGGATCTTATTGATAATTTTAATGTATTGTTAACAGTTGCTCTATGAGTCTTATTGTATGTATGTTTAGTTCTGTGGTAATAAAAATTGATTTTAAAGTGAATAATTTTATAAAACTATTCTGTTTAAAAATGAGTTGAAAATAAAATGATTTGCGTTATCGCATACATTAAAAGTCAATTTGAATTTTTATTTTGCGTATAAAAATCAATTCTACGGTAAAAAACTAAAAAAATTCTAACTTTAAGTAAAATCTTGTTAAAAGAAAATCAATTATTGATGTAATTTTTTTTTATCAATTTAACGTTAATTTTACACAAAAGTAACTAAACATATCAGAATCAATTCAACAACTTCTAAATTAATTTTGATTCGTATAAACGTAGAACCATACATTCATTCACCAAGTACTATGAAGACTCTGGTCACAATAACTTTTGTTCATATAGTAAAAATTCATAGAAAAAAACCTGCTGACTAACTTTATTAGTTTTTAATTAATTCAATTACCATCAACCATCTTTCCCGGTATGGTACAGGTATGCAGCCTCCAAAGTCCAAACCAATGGACTCACTTTTTTGCATTGTTTCTATAGCCCATGGAATTTCCAATTGACCACCTTTGACCCTTGATATAAGGTAGCTAATTAGTACAACACCTTGGTATTTCTAGTTAGTAAACAGCAAACAAATTTTGAATTTAGTCATACTTTTGAATTGAATTTTAGTATTTGAATAAAATGATTTATAATTAAAATATCTTTATTTTAATAATAATTTGACACAATTATTCAAAAAGGACATAGTTCATTTAATAATATTGGCTTACATATATTTTTAGTTTAAATAAATTAAAAAATTAAAATTTTGTCTAGAAAAATATTTATTTCAGTCAATTTAATATAAAAACTTTTGACGATATATTTGCTATATATTTGATACAAATTGTATGCGGGAAAATCGTCCGGTCCTTGCTTCTTAGTATTAATTTTGTTTAGAAAAATATTTATTTCAGTCAATTAAATATAAAACTTTTGACGATATATTTGTTATATATTTGATACAAATTGTATGCTGGCAAATCATCCAGTCCTTGCTTCTTAGTATTTTTGCTTAAGAATTATCCATGGCGATTCATGTTTGCTTTGAATGTGGTAGGACCTTCGAAAGTGTCGGTGCTTTGAATGCCCATCGAATGATGGTATGTGAAATTGACACACGTTGCAATCAATGTGGTCAATTATGCTCATCTACGATTTCTTGCGCTAATCATAAGAAGACCTGCGAACCACCAAAACCGCCAAAATATTTGGTGTGTATCTGTTGTGGTAGGGTATTTCCTACTTCGAAATAATGTATCAACCACATGGCTAATCGTCAATGATTTTGAAAGAATGTACGAACCACATGCTTTATGTTATGTTTTTGAATAAATGGAAGAATGTATGAACCACATGCTTTCTGGTATATTTTTTAATAAATTTTTGATCATTATTTGATCAATTTAAAGTGTTATTGTTTGGGATTTTAAATTATATCTATGAGTTTTATATCAGGTTTCGATATCATACTATTATTTATGGTGCATGTATCAATAAATTAATTGATATATAAGTGATCACAACTTCACTAAACATTTTTCATGAACAAAAAACTTCACTAGTCATTAATCTAAAAACCACATAAGACATACAAATTTTATAATGCAATGTATTTTCCCTATCCTTTTTTATAAACCAACAATTCCAGTTAAAGGAATTAAAATATAAGTTTGAATTCAAATCACGAGTTCATGAGTCAAACTAGATTTTTATTTTTTTTTTGTTTAAAATCCTCATGATTCAAACTCTATTAACAGAGTCACTAAAATCAATTGTGAATACATTAAAGAGTCAAATTAATTTATTTTTATATCTCAATGTAATGTAAAATTTATGGTTTACCTTTGTTTTAACGTTTAATATTTATGAAAGAAATGCCTTTAATTTTATATAAAAATAAGTGATTTTTTCGAAGAAGATAGTCCACCAAAATTAACACTATCAAAAATCGAACTTGAGACCTTTACAAAAAAACACAATTCAACATCTTAATTCAAAGTCATCCGACCAATCCAAATGGATTATAAAAATAAGCATTTTTTTAAGGAAAAAATAAGCGACTTATTGAACATGTAGTGTTCTTTTCCAATTTATTAATCTTTCAATAACGCGACAGAGCAAAATCAAAACAAAATCACCTAAAAATAATATGTTTTTTGAACACAATATGTCGTGCAAAATAATTTTGTCCAGTAACTTGATCAACAAGTACTATATTTATTTCCCTTAAAAAAGGTACTACATTAATTTGTTATTTAAAAAAAAAGGCTATATTAATTTGTAATTATTTTGATTTAAAGTGTCTTAGGAAGCAAGAATTTAGATAAACTTCTAGAAAAAACCCAATTGTAGTAGAAAAAAATGCCAGTAACATGTTTTTCAACACATTTTAATTTTTTTTCTTTTAAGAAATTCAAATTTCCCCCTTAAAATATACCTTTTATTTTATTTCAACTTGTCCAAAAAAAAAGAGCCAATACGAAACTAATTTTCTCTAGAAAAAACAATTAATTTTTTTTTCAAAAATAAATAACAACCAAATTCAAAATCCTCAAAAATAATTTGCTTAAAAAAATCCTCAATAATTAGCAAAAACAGAAAACCGCACCTTGTAATATGACCCACAATCTTTCATGTTAATGTTTCCTTTCTCCCAAGTTTTTTTTTTTAAAAGTAACAATAAATTTCAGTACTATAAATTCTCTCCATCTTCAAGTCAAATCTCACTCACAAACACAAACATTTTTCAAAACCTCAAACACTTTTCAAAACCTCAAACACATCAAAAAACTTTCTCTCTCTCATTTTCTTCAATATGGACACAAACCTAGGATCCCTCGAAACATGCAAACCACCATGCAACGACATAATAACAACACCTTCATCAAACGGCACTGTTTCCACAATCCAAAAATCCCCTTCAACCCAATCTCTAGCCTCATCTGAATCAACCCTCGGTAGCCACCTAGCACGGCGACTAGTGGAAGTCGGCATCACCGATATTTTCACCGTCCCCGGTGACTTCAATCTGACCTTGCTCGACCATCTGATCGCTGAACCGAAGCTGAAAAACATCGGTTGCTGTAACGAACTGAATGCTGGATATGCTGCTGATGGATATGCAAGGTCTAGGGGTGTGGGAGCTTGTGTTGTTACATTTACTGTTGGTGGGTTAAGCGTGATTAATGCAATTGCTGGTGCTTATAGTGAGAATTTGCCAGTGATTTGTATTGTTGGTGGGCCTAATTCTAATGATTTTGGGACTAATAGAATTCTTCATCATACTATTGGTTTGCCTGATTTTAGCCAGGAACTTAGGTGTTTCCAGACTGTTACTTGCTATCAGGTCCAAATCTCTACTCAATTTTTTTTCTTTCTATTTTTTTAATTATTTTTTAGCTACTATAGGTATGAAAATGTATTTGTTATATACAAAGTACCTTTTACGTATGAGATTTGCAAGAATATTAATATATGAAATAGTGCAGGAAAAAATAGTGACACTGGCATAGGTGGACCCTGATAATAATAGTTTTATAAAATTGAAGGGATTTAGTGCAACTATATAATATGTATTATTGTTGTGGTTGGACAAGAATATGATAACACATGTTTGATCTCACGTGTCAGTGATATAAAGTTATATTAATTGTATAAAAAGTTTTCAAGTATAGGTTCGGTTGCAAGTTATTGTGTGATTCTTGATATTGCTCCATTATATTTTTCTATGTGCTTCCAATAATATTTTGTTATATTATTCTAATATTATAATTGAACTTTCAAAAATAATATTTTAATATCAACAATTGGATTTTCAGAAATAATATTATAATATGATTGGCATGTGTATATAAGTTGTTAGTGTTAAGTTTGCTATATCTGTCTTATTATAATTTGGTGCTTAAATATGAATTTCGAAAGTAAAATCAATATTTTCAAGGTTAGTTTTGCTAAGTATAAAAGTTAAACATTGCAATCATGTGATTGCTCAATTTGAATGGTGTCCATTTGAAAAGCTATGCTTTCTTGATTTGGTATTAATGTACTCTGAAGCCTTTTTTTCTTCTTTCTTTCAAAATCTGATTTTTTTTAATGTGATTCATGTGAACATCATTGATTTACTGTGTTAAAATGGTTTATGTACTTTTGATTAAAGGCTGTGGTCAACAACTTGGAAGATGCACATGAAATGATTGACACTGCAATCTCAACAGCACTGAAAGAAAGCAAGCCTGTTTATATAAGCATAAGCTGTAACTTAGCATCCATTCCTCACCCTACTTTCAGCCGCGAACCTGTTCCATTTTCCTTGTCTCCAAAGTAAGATTTTACTCATAATTAATTTATATTTATTTGATATTTTTAATTTCATCTTTGACGGTGGTTTTATTTGATTTAAATTCAATAATAACTTTTGACAGATTGAGTAATCCAATGGGATTGGAGGCAGCAGTGGAAGCAGCTGCGGAGTTTCTCAACAAAGCAGTGAAACCGGTACTAGTAGCCGGTCCAAAACTAAGAGTAGCAAAAGCGTGCGAAGCTTTTATTGAGCTAGCTGATAAAAGTGCTTATCCATATTCAGTCATGCCATCTGCTAAAGGACTAATTCCTGAGGATCACAAACATTTCATTGGAACATTTTGGGGTGCAGTGAGCACTGCATTTTGTGCCGAGATTGTGGAATCGGCTGATGCATACCTATTTGCTGGACCTATTTTCAATGATTACAGTTCTGTTGGTTACTCGCTTCTTTTAAAGAAAGAAAAAGCTATTATTGTTCAGCCTGATAGGGTTGTGATTGGAAATGGTCCTACATTTGGGTGTATCTTGATGAAGGATTTTCTTAGCGCGCTCGCAAAGCGCCTTAAGAGGAACAATACTGCATATGAGAATTATTTTAGGATTTTTGTTCCTGAAGGTTTGCCGGTGAAATCTGAGCCTAGAGAGCCTTTGAGGGTTAATGTTCTTTTTCAACATATTCAGAATATGTTGTCGAGTGAAACTGCTGTCATTGCTGAGACCGGGGACTCTTGGTTTAATTGCCAAAAGCTGAAATTGCCAAAAGGATGTGGGTAAGTAATAGCTTATAGAATTTGAATTGGTATTGGTCATAAATTTTTTAAATCACGTCTATATTGCGATCTTTGATATTCCAGAGAATTGTAGTTAAAAGCAGCTGACCGCTCATGCAACCTTAATCGCGATTGCATTGAGGTCAGATAGCCATCAAAAACATTGATTTTTCACTTCAAATTGCGATCACATTTTCTTTTCTTTTCAAAACCTTGTTATGTTTCTGTTTTTGTAGCATATTTTGATAAAAGGACTTGTTTACAGTTATGAGTTCCAGATGCAATATGGTTCAATTGGATGGTCTGTTGGTGCAACTCTTGGTTATGCTCAAGCTGTTCCGGAGAAGCGAGTGATTGCTTGCATTGGTGATGGAAGTTTCCAGGTTTGTCTTGCACATACTAACTACTTAGACAATTTTCAATCACTAATATTTTTTATATACAATTTCCAAATTTTGCTAGTACATTTTTTCCTCTAAGCTTTTACTTAATAATACTTGAACCGATTAAATTGTTTATATCATGTTTTTTAAAATTATATGTAGGTGACAGCACAGGATGTTTCCACAATGCTGAGATGTGGACAGAAGACCATAATCTTCTTGATTAACAATGGTGGATACACCATTGAAGTTGAAATCCATGATGGACCATACAATGTGATCAAGAACTGGAATTACACTGGCTTGGTTGATGCAATCCACAATGGTCAAGGAAATTGCTGGACCACTAAGGTAATTAATCTTCTTAATTAATAAGCTTTTACAAACACCGGACACGACACTGACACATTTTCATATGAAGTGTCGGCGGATGCTGATAATGTATCTATTAATTTATATATTTGATTATGGTAGGTCTTTTGTGAAGAGGAGCTTGTTGAAGCAATTGAGACAGCAACAGGACCAAAGAAGGATTGCTTATGTTTCATTGAGGTGATTGTTCACAAGGATGACACTAGCAAAGAGTTGCTTGAATGGGGATCAAGGGTTTCTTCTGCAAACAGTCGTCCTCCTAATCCTCAGTGAACTTCAGAAATTTTAATTTAATGCATTAGAATAAAAAAAATTGAGTTTAGCTTTATTAAGCCGAGATTACTTTAAGGATACTTATGTTTGAGGGATATTTTATTTTGTTAGTTATTGAAATGTTTAATTGAGTTGCATGGTTTCTGTGAAAATTCATTGATATATCCAACTTTTTTTGCACCAATGCTTTTGAATGGTATTTTATAGGTGTATGATGAAATCTGTTATCTACTTTTTTATGGCTATGAGTCATGATATTGTTTTTAGTGTTGGATCATGTGTATTTTTCCATGCAAATCCATGACAATAATTGCTCTATACACCTCGTGGATTGCTCAACCTCTGAAAGCCGATTTAAAGATAACATCCATGCAAAAAAAAAAAAGGCTATCGGACTGTATCTCCAGATAAGTTTTATGAGATCGGAAGTTACTCTTCGATAAATTGATTAATTTTTGAGCAAAACTGAGGGGGCCATAGAGCAACTTTCATTCTTGATGGGCATAGAAATTCTATTTTTTTTTGTGGCCCAAGCCATTGTTTTAGCGTTTCAAATATAAATAAGTTTTTTTTTTAATTAAGGAATTAGGCTACAAATAAAAATATTTTGTTTTTTATGAACAATAAAAATATTGTTTTGTATAAGTAAATAACTTACATAAAATTATCTAAATTGTTATGTAGCCCGTTCTAGTTTTTTTTAAAAAATAAATTTCTAATTTTTGATTCTCAAACACACATACGTACGCATGTGCACACACATATATAAATAATTTACATAAATTTATCTAAATTGATATGCCCTCTATATATATATATATTGCATCATCAATGTCCTATTTTATTTTACATTAGAAATGTCGATGTGTCTATGCCAGTATCATGTCAGTGTTAATGTCCTATTTTCTATGCCAATATCGATGTCAGTGTTAATGTCCTATTTTATTATACATTAAAAATTTGATTTTCTTTACAAAAGAAAAATTATTTTTTTTAATAATCGTTCCAAGGTCATACATATATATAGAGCTCACAATCGAGTTCATAATCCGTAAAACAAAAATTAACTCTAATCTTTATTTAGTTTTGAAAGATATAATAAAAAAGTAATCAGAGACAAAAGGTAGGAAAAAAAAGTGAATGATTAAGTAGATTTTAAAGAAGAAAATAATAAATTTAAATTTAAAAAGAAAATTTATAAAAAAAAAATAAATTTGATCTTTCTTTAGATTTTAAAGATTGAGTAATCAAATAGGATTGGATGAAGAAGTGAAAGCAGAAGAAATTATTTTGATTTTATGAATTGTTTAACCAAATGGGATTGGAGGCAGCAGTGGAAGAAACTAGAGTTTCTCAACAAAGTAGTGAAACCAATACTAGTAGCTGGTCCAAAACTAAGAGTAGAAAAAGCATGTAAAGCTTTTATTGAGGATCACAAACATTTCATTGGAACATTCTGGGGTGCAGTGAGCACTGCTTTCTTAGCGCGCTCGCGAAGCGTCTTATGAGGAATAATATTGCTTATGAGAATTATTTTAGGATTTTTTTTTCCTGAAGGTTTGCCTGTGAAATCTGAACCTAGAGAGCCCTTGAGGGTTAATGTTCTTTTTCAACATATTCAGAATATGTTGTCCAGGGAACTACTATCATTGCTGAGACAGGGGACTCTTGGTTTAACTGCCAAAAGCTGGAATTGCCCAAAGGATGTGGGTAAGCAGTAGCTTGTTGAATTCAATTTTTGGTATTAACACATTTTGATTTTCTTCCATAGTAGATAGTAACTAAATGCAAAATACTATATAATCATGTGTTAAATTTTTTTAAATAAAATAATTTGCTTAATTTAGGTCCACAATCATACGTACAATCGCTCACACATGCTCGCACGCACGCACACAGTTTATATTATGCTTATCCATTTCAGGTGCCTGTGTCGAAATTTATGTTTTATAAATGCTTATCCATTTTCAATTATGTCATCAGCTAAAGGACTAGTTCCTGAATATCACAAACATTTAATTCGAACAATTTAGGTTGAGATTGGACGACTTTGGGGAGGTAAAGTCATCATAGGTTGAAAATTGTTTATTTATCTTATTCAAATTAAAGTTTTTAAGTATGATGTTAGATTATGAATCATCCATTGAGAATTTAGTTCATGTACCGCTATAGTTAAGGACATTTACCATAACTAATTCTACATATCTATGTAGTTCATAATCAACAATCTTTTATAAAGTACTAAAGTCATAATTGGAAACTCTTTTATTTTCTGGTACCACTCGTAGTGATCACACAATTCAAAAGTGCAAACTCTTCCTTTATTTTTTTTAGTTTTAATAAGTTCTCACCTTCCAACTAAATTTTCTTCATAGTAAAGGTCGAACATCTAACCACTTGTTTAAGCGGTCCAATCCCCTTACCTCTTGCTCCAACAATTACTCTTCCTTTGTATTTCCAAACATTGAATATACTGCATGTTTATTAAGTAGTGGTCATGAAAAACAGCCTTAGCTTTATGGTGATTCTAATTCCTATATGCATTCTAGCTATTGCTTAGAATTTTTCTGCTGACATATTGTCTTGGCAGTAAAATTATTTACGGTATTCTTAGTGTGTTGATATTGTGTACTTCTATAAAAAATTAACCCAAAATATCTCAATAATTATTCTTGTTTATGTATAAAAAAAATAGTATTTTCAAGCCGTTACATCCACGTCTCACTTTCTAACTTTGTCTAATTGTCTTTCCAATGTTTCATGAGCAATAATATTATATATACGATAGTGTTTCTAACATGACCCTAACTAACATTTGCTAAATTTGCAGATTCGATTCTTCATGGTGTCAATTTTGGTGGATTAGTATATGAATAGCACAATCATTGTATGCGAAAACCAGCTCAATTCCAACAAAAAATGGTTTAGAAGGAGAAAACCAGCTCAATTTCAACTAAGGTATATATTTTGCCAACTCATCTCTTTTATGAAACTTACAGAAGTTCAAGTCATTTCTTTATTTTTTTTAACAAACTAAAATAAAACATATATTGATGAGGCAAAGGTTCTCTCCAACGCAAGACTTGCACAGAGAAAACTAAAAGAACAAACAATTAATTACAACACAAAGTTGATCAATGATAACAGCATAGATATTCATTTCTTTGCTGTTGATAGTGTTGATTTTTCACTTGTAGCTGTTGATATTCATTTCAGAGATTCACTTGATGCCCGTTATTTTTTCACAAATTGAACTACGTATGACGAAACTACCAAATACACAGAAGAATATTCTAATTCTATTAGATTAAACTGTTCTTCCCTCTGTTTCTTTTCAAGTGTTGTTTGAGTAGGAATTTAACGATCTAATTTAACTGTCGCTTTGATAGTTTAAGGGTGCAACTTGACAATTACTCTTACTTTTACTGACTATTTTTCAATAAAATTGATTAATAGTTTACGTAATCTACTTACTCTTTTGTCAATTTGTCAATCTACTTACTCTTTTTTGACAAGTAGTCTAACATGTTAGGTGAATAATGGGTGCTCGAGATTTGAATCCCAACCTCTGGATATATATCACGCAACGTCCCTATCAACTGAGCTAAGATCACGAAGACAAGTAGATTGCTTTCTACTCTACTAAAATTAACAAAAGATACTATGATAGACTATTTGCGAGTTTCAATCTAGATACTCACAAACATATGTGCAATCTAGATACTATTTGCGAGTTTCAACCTGACTAATGGATACAATCTAGAGAACCTTATTTTGACACTAAGTACTGTTTGTAACAAAGAGAGATACAAAATAGAGGAGTGCAAATTGTTGGAGCTATTGCATTAAACCCAAGAGTTAATCGATCAGTAACTCCACCTCAGAGTTCTATATCTCTTCCCTTCATGTTGTTCATACACAAAATCTAGCTGGGGGATGAACCTGTAAAGCATTTCATCGACATGTTTGAAATACCATAACCTCCATTTCGTCAAGCAAATAACGGGGAGGATGAAAATTCCAAAGCCAAAAATACATCCCAACTCCATACTTAAGAAACTCCAATCAATTGAACTCTCATTATTGGAATGAGGTGTTTCAGATGCTGGTGGTGGCAACCCTTGATTTCCATCGTCGCCACATTTGTTTGTTAGTGGAGATCCACATAACCCTTCATTCCCTTCAAAGGAATCTACATCAAATGATTGAATTTGAGTTCCCAAAGGAATTCGCCCATCCAGGTGATTGAATGATAGATTCATATATTCAAGGAAATTTATACTTGAAAGCTCTTGAGGAATCTCTCCATTCAAAGAGTTATTTGACAAATCCATAGACTCAAGATTCTTCAAATTCCCCACAGATGATGGTATATGTCCCATTAAAGCATTATGGGACAAGTTTAGAGCATTCAAAGCCTTGAATTGCATCAACTCATTAGGTATTGGCCCTTTCAAATAGTTGCTTGACATATCAACATAAGTAAAGGCCCTTTGAATTTTGACAAGCTTCATCTGCTGACCTTTGTTGACAATAATAATCGAGTCCTGATAATGACTATTAGTCACCGTAGTCGCTTTACTATCAATGAAATCTTGGTCAACAATAGATTGAGACATATTTGAAACAAGTTTAACCAGTCTCATAGAAAGATGTTTGTTCAAAGGTTGTATGGAATCCTTAAAAGTCATAGGATGATAGTCATCAATAATTTCAAAAAACAAATGACCGAATTCTGGCCCAAACACATCTTCATCACGCATCATTGCTTTCCAACTGTTTAAGAGTGAGGTTGATATCATGCCACTAAAGTTATTGGAGCCTAGATCAACAATATGAAGCATCTTCCAATCACCAGTGCTATTTGGGCATCCAATAAACCCGTGGAATTTATTTGACCTTAAAACCATGATTCTCAAGGTCGGAATTTTACTCAAGAAACATGGAAATCTTCCAGTTAGTGCATTATTTCCGATGTTAAGGACTTGTAGTTCCCGACAATTTGCTACGGATTTTGGTATAGTGCCGTCTATATGATTGTCATTTAGATCCAAAATCCTCAGTGCACATGAATTTAGAAACATAGTTTTGGGAATATGACCTTGGAGTTTATTTCCACGAAAATTCAACATCCTAAGACTGTTACTTAGTGCTGCAAAACACTTGGGAATCGTCCCAAAGAAATTATTATGGGAAAGATCTAACAGGCTTAGACTAGATGCATTGCAGAAAGATTCATGGATTTTTCCCTGAAAACTGTTGTTTGAAAGAAACAAAATACGTATGTAAGGGAGATGGTTTCCAATGTCCGGTGGAATGATAGAACTGAATTTGTTGCCTGAGTAGTCTAAATACACTGCGTTTGTTGGAATGAAAGGAATAGGCCCTTGTAGTTTGTTTGAACTAAGATCAAGCTCAAAAAGGTTAGAACTGAAGTTAAAAAAACTTCCTTCAAAATCTGTCAAAGAATTCTGGGAAAGATTCAAGTTAATGAGATTATCAAGTTTCCAAATCCAATTAGGTATTAGTCCATCAATCATGTTGTCAGATAGGTGAAGAGTCAATAAAGTGGACTGGTTTCTTAAGAAGCTAGGTATTCCTCTCAGCTTGCAGGAGTCCATCCGCAGAACTTTCAACTTTGGAAGAGGTGACAAGTCATGATCATCTCTAAAGTTCACATTAACCGACAAATTGTTATGTGATAGGCTTAGTATAATTAAATTACTTAGCCTTCGAATGACATCCAACTGTATTGTGCCATTAAACTTGTTGGATGAAAGTTCAATGACACGAAGTGTTCTGAGGTTAAAGACGGACAAAGGAATTGGACCATGCAAATTATTATTTGTCAAATCAATCATCTCCAACACAGAAGAAAATGCATTGTCAAACTCACCCAAGATACCACTGAGGTTATTGAAGGGGAGCTTCAGTTCTCGCAAATTTGGGAGTTTAAGCAAAGATGATGGCACATCCCCGTTGAAAAAATTGAACCCTAAATCGATGCTGACAAGATATATGAGGCCCTCGAAATGGCTGGATGGTAAATCCCCCCTTAAATGATTGAGAAAAACGGATAGATATGTGAGGTTCCTTGACATATTGAAAGAAGGGAGTGGACCTGTGAAGTTATTGTATGATAGGTCTATATATACAAGTTGGGTGAGTTCTGACATTGAGCTTGGAAGTGTTCCATTGAATTGGCAATAAGATAGATCAATGGTAGACAAATGCTTCAAATTTGAGATAGTACTTGGAAGCGGTCCTGAAAAATTTGTATAGGTGAGATTCAAGTAGTGAAGAGATGCAAATGGTGGGAAATATGGCACAGAACCACTAAGATTTTGATTGTGTGAGATGTCAAGGACCTTTAATGTTTTTATTTGGAAGATATCCATTGGGAAAGAACCGTTCAAGCCACAGTTACTGAGATGTAGGATGGTTAAATTGGAGAAATTTGCAAAGTAATCTGGCACTATGCTTGACAAATTATTATGACTCAATTTTAGAACAGAGAGTGATTGGAGCTTAGCTAGTGAAGAATAAATAGGTCCTGAGAGATTGCACGATGACATGCTCAAAACGCGAAGACCCCCCAATGAAGATAAAGAACGGCCCCATTCCTCTCCGCTGGCAGATATTGCTACACCATCTAGATACAATTCTGTGATATCTGTGAGGTTTTTCATAAACATTGCTATATTTGGATTCTCAAGTTTTACGACGTGATGTGAAGTAAAGGAAGAAGACAAATCAAGAGTGACCAACCTTTTGAGGTGAGAAATTTCCTTAGGGACCTGTCCCTTAAATCCAGCGTTGGACAAGTTCAGATGCATCAAATTTTGAAGCTGATGCAGCTCTTGAGGAATCACAGAATGAAAGTCATTAAAAGCTAAATTCAGACTTTGTAGATATTGCAGGCTGAAAATAGCACTTGAATTAAGCCCTCCTGAGATGGACTCTTGACTAAGATCAAGGGTGGTAACATTTCCATCTTTGCATGTTACCCCATGCCATTGGCAACAATCATATTCACTTTGGTTCCAATGAACTAACTTTGAGGATTTTGTGGGGTTGAATATCAGGTTCTTTTTCAAATGGAGCAACAAGGAACGTTCATGGCCATGACAGTAGCCATTGACCAAAAAATTATTTGAGCTGGAAATGATTAAGCAGAATGGTAACAAGAAAAGCAAAAAGATTATGCGTCTCATAGTGAATTACGAGAAGCCTGTGTATAATGGTTTTTGAAAATGTAAAGAGGCTTTTTGTGAATAAAGTATACATTTCTCCCTTTATATATAGACTACAAAAATTGGACTGTTGATTAAATCAACCCAACTTATCTTACATGCAATCTGCCCCTCCTTGACCCAACCTGGTATGATCCTCGTGCGTTGGGAAACTTTCTTTTATAAGTATCACAAAAAGATAATAAAACTACATGTATTCTTATCCAACGATATTAGAGTCTAGCTGAAAGAGTCAATCTTCCATTTAAAAAGATGGTCACAACTTATTTTATATGCCGCGGCAGAGTCGTCTGTGAAAAGGAGTCGCTATCAATGACCTATCCATCTAACTTTCTACTAACAACTGACTTTTGTCGCACGGTTCCTACCGAGAAGAAGTTAAACGAATAAGTCGCAACAATGTAAACATATATAGTTGATAGAAGTTTTAACAACAATTAAACATATGTTCCCTTCTACGATAACAATAGAAACAAAATGAAATGGTCGCATACATAAAAAAAAGTTTTGAACTTTAATCATCAAGATACATTAAGAAAGACTTCGTGATAAACAACATTTGAGGTCGTATCAGTATTCTCTCCATCTCCATCAACGATTAGTATTTTCAATCTTTGTTTTGAAGTGACTCTTGAGATTGCAATGTACAACTGACCATGCGAGAACACAAGACTCGACAAATAAATTCCAACGCTTTTAAGTGATTGCCCTTGACTCTTGTTGATTGTCATGGCAAATGAAACAGATATTGGAAATTGCCTTCTTTGAAATTTGAAAGGAATTTTAACATCAGATGGTGAAAGAGATAACCTGGGTATGAAAACTTTTTCGTCAATGTTACTTCCAGATATAACCTTTCCTTTTCAAGTACAAATTTCCCCATTCTGGTTATGATTAACCTTGTTCCATTGCAATTTTGGTGCGTTTGTTTGGTGGTTCCATTTTACAAACTCAACATCTACCCGATTTGCTCAATTGTTTTCACATCTACTGACTGAAAACCAAATTAATAATCAATTTGTGTGTTCATCAGATGCAAGATCACTACAAGAATTCTGGTTTTTACTGGTGGAAATAATCCCTCAGTAACACCAAAAATCCCTCAGTAATATTTATTACTGGCGGATATGAATCCCTCAGTAATATGAGCGTCAGCAATATTACTAGCGGATTTTTCCCTCAGTAATGTAGAGGTAGTTTTGACAAAGCATTACTGAGGGATTATTCCGCCAGTAATTACTGACGGATTGCAATCCCTCGGTAATTACTGGCGGAATAATCCCTCAGTAATGCTTTGTCAAAACTACCTCTGCATTACGGAGGGAAAATTCCGCCAGTAATGTTTATATAGATCTGCATTAGTGACAGAAATTTCTGTCAGTAATGTACTTCTCACTTTTTTTTTATTCCTTTCCACTTTTTAATTTTAATTAAAGAAATAAAATT
>Ga0228711_1004383_pt1 | contig 21737 bp, 9 predicted proteins | sample MedpolnodulmetaG_2_FD_177996 | JGI IMG/M metagenome (GOLD analysis project Ga0228711, IMG submission 177996) | Root nodule microbial communities from Medicago polymorpha collected in Santa Monica, California, United States - brown nodules | ecosystem: Host-associated > Plants > Roots > Nodule...
CTATGATCCTTTGGATATACACTTTATGGTCACCTCACAACATGACAAGAAAGCAACCTAGTACAAGAAAAGCCTTTTCTTTGGGCTCAAGATTGAAGGCTACAGCAGGAATGAAAAGGAAATGAGCCATACAAAGCTCATGTCTCACGTAGCAAGCAACAAAGTACAAAGGAAAGCTTCAGCAGTTTTAGAGATCGATCTCAACTTTCAGAAATTAGTTTCATCACAAAGGCTCCCTTGAGTCTTGCGCTGCAAGATGGAAACAAAGTTACCAAGAGTTCCTCTCCTATAAATAGAAGACTTCAACAAGAGGAACACACAACTTTTGAGCAAAAGAAAAAGAACATATTCATCAAGAACCTCTTTGTCTACAAATCACTCAAGAACTATATCTTTGTTTTGAGCAAGCTGCTCTTTTCGTGTGTATTAAATCTTTGAAGAAGATTAATACTTTTCAAATTCAAATACTATTGTAAAAGAAATTGTATTTGTGTAGAAAGCACAAAGGTTGTAAAAATTCTTGCTCGTAACAACAAGTGACTTGACCAAGTGAAGGTTGAAAGAAGTTGGTGTAAAGATCAGAAAGATCTAAAAGAAAGAAGGAATTGAGATTAAGTCATAACTCAACTACCTAGTGAAAAATCTCACAAGTATTGTGGGGACTGGACTAGTCCACGTTGGGTGAACCAGGATAACTCTTTTGTGTGATCTTTCTTCCTTATCTCTTTAATATTTATATTATTCACACTCACTCACAATCACTATCTTAATTTTCAATTAAGATTACTAACCTGTTTGTTTGAGAAATTTTTAATAGGTAATTTTTATTACATCACAATTCAAACCCCCCCTTTCTTGTGATATTATTTTACTTCAATTGGTATCAGAGCCCGACTCTAAGATCTTAGCACTTAACAGTGTACGGAGAAAAAATCCAGGAAAGAATACAAAATGTCTAAAGTAAATTTCATGTCTGAAGGAGGTTCTTCATCTAGACCACCTCTTTTTGAAGGAGCTGATTACTACTACTAGAAAGATAAAATGCAACTATTCTTACAATCACAAGACAACCACATGTGGTCTATAGTAGAAAAGGGAAACTACATTCCATATGATGAAGATCTAAACATCAAAAAACAAAAAGACTGGTCAGAAGAGGAAGGTAAACGTGTTCTATTAAATTTTAAAGCAAAATCATTTCTAACCATGGCTTTAAGCAGGGAAGAATTTGATAGAGTACAAGAAAGCAACACTGCCAAAGAAATTTGGCATGCCTTGAAAATACATCATGAAGGTACCAGTCACGTGAAGGAAACAAGAATTGACATTGGTGTACGAAAATATGAACTATTCGAAATGAAGGAAACCGAAATCATAGATGAAATGTATTGAAGGTTTACCATCATTATGAATGAGAACATTAAGTTCACATAAAAACTTTCTCAACTAAATTTAACCTATTTAATTACACAAACTTAGGTTCTTTTGGGGTCAAATCCACGATTATAGATCATTACTCTATTTCTCTAGAAAATCATGCAACTGATCAATTTCATAAAAAGAACTATACAACTAGATTGTATGTGGCCTACTTTTACCTCAAATAAAATATCACTCATTAGATTAATCTAACTATTAAAAGTGTTCCTCTCAATCATTACATTAAGCAAATAGTTCTTGTTTTCAAATTCATTGACAAATCTACAAATACCGTAAATAAGAAGTATAAAATCATGGATTGTTGTTGTTTTTAAACCATGGTGTTATCTCAATTTCGATTCATTTTGCCTCTCTCGCCAGATCTCAATCTATTAATTAATTATATTGATCTAAAGTACAACTCATGTAGTTGTTCTTGACCAATTGATTAAGCCAACAATTTAGATTTGGTCCAAGAGGGTAGAGGTGCAACAAACAAACATCAAAACTACAAGTAAAAAAAAAAATCAAGAGAAGAAAAATATTAAGGAGTTGAATACTAATAAAATTGAAAGCAAGAGTTGAATCAGCGATAGAGGATTTCACCTTACCTCTTGGTTCAATGTATAGTTTGAAAAAGTAGATTAAATTAAAACTCAATAAACATGATGGGGTGTGTGTGTGTGTGTGTGTGTGTGTGAGAGAGAGAGAGAGTGTGTGTGTGTGTGTGTAAGTTTGATACATATACCCAATGTATTTATAACCACTAAATATGTTCAAAAGTTTTACCATATACCCCTACGTTTTTACTTCCACCCCTACATACCATTAAAAATTCCAAATTTATCCTCTTTACCATTTGATTTCACCCCTACATTTATTAAATTCCGAAAATCATGAGGCAAACATTTCTGTAACTGCAGACTCCTTTGGTGAACCTATGTCTAGAATACTTCAATGAATTTCTTTCATAAACTGCAAATTTCTTTAATTTGGTACATTTTTAAAAGCAAATCATTCCTTATTTCCCTTCCAATTCACCTGCATTCTGCACTCAGATCCTGTTTGTTAACAAAATCATATGCAGTCTACAAATTCATCTACAGTCTACACCATCTCTCGACACCAACCTCTCATTTCCTCTTATTGTCTTTCTCCTCCTTTAGATCTAGCTTTAATTTTGAATTTTGAGTTATAACTTTTATTATTTTTCGTATGCCCCATTTAATTTTTAACAAAATCAAAATAATTGTTCTACTTTCACACTTTCAACCTAAGAGGTGAATTTTGAAGATAGAGAGCACAACTCACTTTTGACCCATGGGTTTGCAACTTTTAAAGAGGTGGAAGAATAATCCTTCATGTTGACGAGAGTAAATAAAGAAAAGATGTGGGTTGTTTGATTTGTGTTGTAGAGATGGCATGGCAAAGTGAAGAATCTTGGCTTAATTGGCCTATGCAATTTCCTATGTTAATACTCCCTTCAAGAGATGAGGAAATCTGCAGGAAATTATTCAACAAATTTTCTAATTTATAATTTTTACCACCGGATTACCTATCTCAAATTTCCTGGAAATTTAATGGATTTCGCCATTTCAAAAATCTTTCTTCGAGTTTTTCGGTTTAACTTTTTGTTATGGAAGAACTTTTTATTTATTAAAAGTATTTTGTGGGGTGAAATAAAATTTAAAAAAGGATAAAATTGGAATTTTGTATGGTTGGTAAGGGTGAAGGAATGATTGTAGGGGTACAAGGCAAATTATTCAATATGTTCATATATACTCCATCCGACCCAAAATAAATGTCACATTAGACAATTTGACACATATTAAGAAAATATAAGAAATGAAATAGACAATAATGATTTTACCAAATTATTTTTGTTAATTATTGGTGTATTATATTTATCATACATACAAAGTGTGAAAGAAAAATGAAATAAGAGTGATGCACATGATATTAACTAGAGAGTACAATTAGAAATACAAAATGATTAAAATTGCATTGGAAGCTAAAACAAACACTTTTATTAGGATTTTTTTTTTTTTTAATGTAACACTTATTTTAAGACTAAAGAAATACCTGAGTTCCACCAAGGACAAATTTTTTAGAAAAATTTAAGTTTGATCTTCACATAGACCAAATTTACTTTTACCAGACTTTATTTATACTACGACAGAACTCCGAATTATCAAGACTATTTTTTCTTTAGAACTGGAATGTTTAATAAAAAAGATGAAAAGAACCGGAATTTTTACTAAAAAAGACAAAAAGAACACTAAATAAATTTTTTAACAGGTTTGCCAAGTGATTCGCCAATTTTAGAAAAATTCCTACATAATCAAAATTTATAATAATTTCATGTGTTTTATTAACCGAAAGTTAATGATTTTATTTTTTTGACTAGACTTGATTTTTTTTTTATTAAAGACCAAACTTAAAGTTAATGATTAATAAAATGAAAGTGAGTTTTTTTGACTAGAAGTTAATGATTTTATATTTTGACCAAACTTAAATCTTTTTTTATACTCATTTACGAGAACAATGTAAACACCACAAGTGTATTTGTAGAATTAAACAAAAAAAGGAAAGAATTGAGGAGAGAAGCACATCAAACCCAGGAAACTTAGAACAATCAAACCCAGTTTCTTCATAAAAAAATCATAACAAAAACAAAATGTGACAGCTTCTTCGTTAAAACAGAACTAGAATCACAACACTAAACCCAAAACTAAAACCCTTCAAGTCTCTTCTCTTCCATCTATCGAACTCAAAACCCTTCTTCTCTTCAAACAGAACTAAACAAAATCACCAGTGGCTCTGAGATGGACACCCACTGTTACTAGAAAAACAAAACAAAATCAAATTGAAGAGGAGAAAAGAAAAAATTGGGTGATTGATTTGATGATGAAATAACTTTTATGATTCACGTTAGATTCAATATTTGTTGATGTTCTATTTGCGTTCGATTTATATTGGTGGATTCACGTTCGTTCTCTCCATCCTTTCTCAACCTTCAGATCTGTTTTCTTGAGCATCATGATTTTCCAGAATTTCCATAATTCCAAAGATTGTTTTGAGCTTTGTTTTTGGCTTTGTTTGTTTGTTCTGTGTGATGATGATTGAGAAGATTAAGATTGAATTGGGATCTTTTATTATGGAATATAGAAGAATTGAGATGTCAGTGGGAGAAGGTAGAAGGAGGAGAAGCCTATGATGATGTTGATGGTGTGTTGTTCTTCTTGCTATATTTTTAATTTCTTATTTATTTATTTATTTAATACTTATAATGATTATGTGGCTTTTATACACACAAAAAAAATTCAAAAAGGTCAAAATTAGAGTTTTACAAAAGAGGCTAAACATGAGTGGAGACTCTAGTCATTCTTTTTAATATTGGGGCAAAATCACTACATTTTAAAACTTAGGGCCAAAATTACGCTTAAGCCAATATATTAATCATTTATTAATAACACAACAAATATTTTATTAAAAAGAAATAAATTGAAATTAATTATAACGATAGATCTTCAACCCATAAAACCCAACAAATTCATCTTTTTTAACCCAAATATTTCAACATGCAATCAAGAAATTTATCACCTTCAACTCAAAAAATCCTAACAAAGGAAAAAAAACTTAAATCAGAATAAAAAATTAAACAACTCACAAAGGAATTAACTGAAATTACCCTGCATCAATATATTCAATCTTATGTTTGATTCCAAAGTACAAACTCAGGGGGGCCTATTCAAACAAGTAGGTGGCTTATATTTTAGATATTTAAGCCTAATTTCTATACACATATAGTGTTTTTCCTTTTCCTTTGGATACAATTTATATGGATTAATAATAGTGCAGTGTCATTTTCTACAATTGAAGACTATAGCTGCATCTTTGTCTCCACGTCCACTACAATTTACAACAACCTTAATGTTGTCGTTTGGTAAAGTAGGAACCAGTTTATCTAATATAGCCAATGCATGTGCTGCCTCTAGAGATGGAAATATACCCTCCAATTTGCATAATCTCTCGTACGCTGCAAAGTCATAGCACATGAACTGTTTAAATATTTGTGCATGGTTTGATTATATAATATATACTTTTTTCTAATTTCTAAATATAATGTCTATGTTTTAATTAGGCATGTATATACCATCAAGAGCTTCTTCATCGGTTGCGACACAAAACTCTGCACGCCCACTTTCTTTGAGGAAACTCAACTCTGGACCAACACCTGGGTACTCCATCCTGCAAATAATTAAAAAAAAAAACTTATCATCTAATTTCAATCCATGTTTGTTTATTAAATCATTCCCTACAATAATCAAATGGCGGTCTAATTTGGAACAAAAATATATATGCACAAATTTTTATTTGGATATAATCAAAAGTTGGTCTAATTTTATTATTTTTGAAGCCCCCTAAATTAAACTATTATAAAAAAATCATGTCTAAAATAAATAATTAAAAGTCATATAAACACAATCACTTTCATATAAAATACTAAAATAATATCGGTGAAAAGGTATTTTTTTTTAATCTCTTTTTGCTGATTTTTAATTCAATTCGTATTGTGTGACAAATATTTTACTACATACTCAAAATAAAATAACATAATCACTAATTAAATTGAAATATGATAGGATAATTTATTTCGTCTCTTATTCTAGCCACAAAACAATAATACTACTAGATAAAAGTTCTAAATAAAATAGTGATGAATTATAGTCGCTTAACTATTTGACAAAAAAAATTATCAATAAAAATTGATAAGCATGCATTATTGGTGTGACTTACCCAGCTGCAATGGAGTGAGGTTCAATAATTTGTCCATCACCATCTTGCAATAAATAGGAGATAGCACCATGATAAACACCCATTTCTCCTTTGGCCAAAGTGGATGAATGTTTTCCACTTTCTAACCCTAAACCAGCAGCTTCAACTCCAATCAATCTAACATCCGTGTCTGATAGAAACTCATGGAACATACCTAAAGCATTTGAACCTGTTCCAACACTTGCAACAATAATTTCAGGTTTTCCTCCCCATTTTTCCCATGCTTGTTTCCTTGTTTCTTTCCCAATCACTGACTGAAACTCACGTACCATGGTGGGACATGGATGTGGTCCCACCGCTGAACCCGACAAGTGGTAACTGTTGTCCAAGTCTCCAACCCAACTGCGAAATGCCTCTGATGATGCATCTTTGAAACATCCATTAACAGCTTCAACCTACACGTTTACATGCATTATTAATTTAGTTATATGGTGATTATTTTGGGTATATCATCTTTATTTCTAAAAAGAAGTCATGTCCGTATCTAATTTTAAAAATGTCTTTATCTTTATGTTTGGAAGGCATGACCCTTCACTCAACCACTCAGCATGACCGATCCTACAATTTTTTATGCCCTAAATGAATCAATAAAATTATGTCTTTATGATTATTTGAATGTATTTCTTTTTGTATTTTTTATTGCAAATATTTCATTTATAATCAACATTATCTAAAAATATATTTTTCTATAAAATTAATTAAAACGAGTTAAAAAAATATATTTATAGAGTACTAACTACTAAATTGAAAGAATAATTTTCATGCCTCTAAAAATGATGCACTAGACAAGAGCGTCACTAAGAAAATCTCTAAGCATCGCCCCTTTAGGACCAATTTTGAAATAAATTATTTAATAGGTCTTGCTAACCAGTGTCTTAAGAAACCAAAAATAGTAGCTTTGGATTGGAAATAACAATTTTTTAACTTTTAGCATTTCCATTATTTAATTTGGCTGAAATTTTCCCTTAACCAATGCACCAAGGGCACTCTTTAGCATTTTCATTATTTAATTTGGCTGATATTTTCCTTGGTTATGAGGATCATAACTATGGGACCTGTCTATAAAATGGTATAGGACCACGTAAATTTTGCCAAATAAACAATGATTGGGCATTGAAATTAAAAGATTGTGTTAAAAGAGGTTACTTGCATTAAACTTATTCTAAAAAATGGAGAAGACAATTATTGGATTCTTTTTATTTTAAAAAAAAAAAATTATTGGATTCTTTTAGGTAGGAAAATCTTCGTGTTCAATAGTTAAAATCAAAGGTTATGTTTGATTGATTACCTTAGCTCCTAACAGCTTCATCAACCGTACATTAGATGATTGTCTGTCCATGTCTTTGGCAGCCATAAAGACTGTGCACTCCAAAGCAAGTTTTGCGCATGCAGCAGCTGTTGCAAGCCCGTGTTGTCCTGAACCGGTGGCAGTAACGACACTTTTTCGACCAATTTGCTTGGCAATCATAGCTTGTGCAAGAGCATTGTTCATCTTGTGAGAGCCAGTATGGTTTAAATCCTCTCTTTTCAAGTATATATCAGGCCCTTTGCCACCATTCTTGCTTTTGTAATGCTCTGACAACCTTTGAGCATGATACAAAGGTGTCTCTCTACCAACATAGTCTCTTAATGCTGTTGCTAGCTCTGCCTGTGGGAACAATTATTTTGATGTTATTTGATAGTTTGAGGAAATCACAAACATAAGAGTAGGTACTATATATTATCTAAATTTTAGTTTCATATGTTTTTAGATTTAAATTGGAATTTGAAAAGATTTTTTTTTAAGGGTGCATGGTATGTTTGCATAGAAACCGTCTAACTAAAATTGGTTTAGATTTTTAATTCTCTTATGTTGTAAATTTCAATTTGAAAATGAATTATATTTATATTTTCGTATTGAGAACAAGTGATTAAACTCTATTGCGTAATGTGACGCATTAGACCTATTTTGTATGCCTAATAGTCTTTCCTACCTTGAACATGGTATCATTCTTCACCCTAATTAACAAAATTACCTGAAAAACATCATCGCGGAGGGCATTTTTAAACTCAGCTTCAAGCTGGTTCAAGCACATTACAAGTGTTTCTGGTACAAACTTCCCTCCAAACCTACCAAATTTTCCAGTAGAAGTGGTATCTTCTGTCTCTACAATAATTTCTGTGGCTTTCTCAATCAAGGGTATTGTAGAAGGTAAGGGTGTATATGTAGTGGCTAATTGAGGGATCTTAACCTTAAACTTATCACGAGTAACCACTGCTTGAGCAACCGCAAAGTTACGCTCTTTGGGTACTCCCTTTTTTTCTATGAATTGGTTTCTTACAATTGTACCTTGCAATTTACATGCAGCCATGTTTGTTTGTGTGTTTTTTGTGTTGGAGAAATTATCAAAATAGTATAGTTGAGTTATTAACCTCTTATCGTATGTTATGTTATGTTTTGATTTTTAAACTTGTTGCAACACCTTCTATTTATACTTGGTGGTCGATGCAACTGGAGGCGTGTTTGACTGTTTGGTTGTACCCCCATCTTTGACTTATGTTAAGCACTAATTTACATTGGTCCCATTCCTCACTACGTTAGTCATAGGTGTGGGTGCATGCGCTTGGTTATTTATTTTATTTCATTTTTTTTTAGTTTTAATCTTGTTTCATATGTTCTATTTGTACTTTAGTTTTCACTTCTGCGGTCCGAGAAATTGATTTGAGATATGTAGAATTGATTTTTCTTGAAAATTGGATGACTCTTGAGTAATTGGTGGACAGAATAAAATTATCATCATTGAAAGGTAAACTTACTACGAATAGATGGTGGAAGTTATTATGTATTTTAGTCATTAGAGGTTTATGTTGTTGATTGGGGTGGATCCGTACTTGTTGCGTTATGGTTTTTTTTTTTTGTTAAATAATGTTTTGCCCTCGTCATTTGAGCAAGTTTTTTAAAAAAATCTCTGTAATTTTTATTTTTTTTAAATCCTCCCTTGTCATTCAAAGATTCCATCAAAAACAACATTGATCCCATCAGATTTGGCAACTAAACTGACATGACACGTTGGTTGCACAAATTAATTTTACGCCCTTCCAAAACCTAAATAAAGAACCAGAAGAAAAATTATGATCAACTTCCAAAGGATAAATCTAATTTTACGAATCCGAGAATTTGGCGTCATTTTACAATCCAAATAGAATTAATTTTAGGGAAAAGCTAACGAGTTCCCTTACAACACGTTTTAAAGATTTTAGATGGTAAGTTTTTATGAAAACTTGTACATTCAATGCATCGGAAATTGAAACATTAGACATTTTTAATGAATAGTTTCTTAATTTAGAATCTTTAAAGAGTGTTTGTTGAACTTTTTTGCCGTCTTTCCGAAAGTTGTGATTCTCTTTAATATGAGTTAAGTGATTCACAAAATTGTTACAGAGGATATCAACAAAATTATTTTGCATATTAGACATTGAAAAAGTATGGAACTATAATATATTTGACGATCATAGTTGGATGAAAATCTACCCACTTTGCTGCACAATCATGTTTCCATTCAATACCATTGGGGTCCATGCTAACAGATTGCCATCCATCATCAATTATACAGACTTAGCAGGAATTCCATCATTTTTATGATCATCTTTAGATGAACCTAAATCAATTCTTTAGAAGATGATCATAATTATTATTATTATTATTCTAGTTTTTTATTTAGATTTTGGAAGGGGGTAAAATGAAAATACCCTATTTTACGATCTATTTTTATTTTTAATTTTTAATTTTTCAAAAATGTGAGATGGATTCTAAAAAATAAAAATTAAATTAATTTGTTCAGTCATTGTGTCACGTCAGTTTAGTTGTCAAGTCAGATGGAACCGAAGTTGTTTTTGATGAAATCTTTGAATGACAAGGGGGATTTAAAGAAAACAATTTACAAGGGTATTTTTCAAAACTCGCCCAGATGGCAGGGGACGAAACATTATTTAACCCTTTTTTCTCTCTTTTTTCGCTTTTTTATTCGGTCCTAGGTAGTACTTGTATTCTTTCCATTTTTAGTTTCTTATATATATCTTTGTCGTTAAAAAAAATTATAGAATTGATTTTGATATGTATGGATTTTATCGAGTAGATTAATTTTACATTTAGAATATATTGATTCTAACTTAAAGCTAGAGTTCTAGCTACCGTGTAATTATTTTTAGACTTGAATTCATTGTTCAACACGTTTTCACATAAAAAGAAAACACTTTTACATAAATTTATCCAAACATAAATCACTTTACATTTTGCTCACATTTAACTAAAATTATTTTACAAAATCAATTTATTTAAAATTACTTTTTTTTAGGTCACAATGATATTTGTACGAAGTTTTTACCGCCTCTTAACAATAACCAATCTCCATAAAATTTCAAATTAATTTTTATCACCGCAAAATTAAACACACTAATTATATACCTTATTTCCTCTAAAAAAATATTTGCCTAATTTGACCTATTTTTGGTTTTTATATATTCAAATTTAGACTGAAATTACCTTGCATCAATATATTAAATCGGGTTAATAGGTTTTTACCCCCTGTAATATAGGTCATTTTTGGTTTTGCCACCTGTAAAATATTTTTTTTGATTTACCCCCTGTAAAATATTTTTGTTTTGATTTACCCCCTAATAGGTCAAACAAAAACGAAAAATTCTTGAAAAAAAATAAAATTGGTTTTTGTTTGGCCTATTAGGGGGGTAAATCAAAACAAAAATATTTTACAGTGGGTAAATCAAAAAAAATATTTTACAGGGAGGAAAACCAGAAATGACCTATATTACAGAGGGTAAAGACCTATTAACCCTATTAAATCTAATTTCGATTCTATCGTATAAACTTAATTAATTTGAAATTAAACCCAATTGCAAATGTAGAAATTAAAAGAGGGGAAGGTGAAATGGATAGAGAGAATATGAACTTGAAAAAGATGACCAGAAGATGAAATCAGAGAAGATGAACTTATTTTTTATTATTTTTTTACAAAAGAACTTAGGAATCTTTTTTTTTGGTTACGGAAAGAACTTAGGAATCTGTAGCTTTTGATTTTACACAAATCCCCAATTTCTATTTTTTTATTTTTTTAAACAAATGACTTAAAGCAACTCCTAATTGCATGGATCTTTTATATATTTAATTCTAATTTTTATTTCCCCCAAAAAAAAGCATAATTTCTATTTATAAAAAAAGTAGGGGGCTGATTGCAAAAATATTACAATAGGCTTATTGTTAGGTGTTCGTGGTGTCGTTTGGTTCAGTTTTGAGGTTAAAATTCATCTGAATCATAAGATAAAAAAACATGCGATTTCGTTTGGTTGACTTTTAAAATAAAAAATCCGAATCAAACCAAACTAAACTAATTCGGTTCGAATTAGATCGGTTAGTGCGATTTTTTCGAGACAATACAATTTTTTTTCCAACATTAAAATAGAGTTAAAAAGTTAAAATACAACATATTTTTAACAATGTTTCAAACAAAGTTTAAAATTTCATCCAACAATACAATTTCATTTTCACCAAACAACATAAATCAAATTAAAAATGTGAACAAAAAGTAATAATATTCTATAAGACATGTAAAAGATTGAGATTTTATCATTTTAAAAAAATTTAAGTAACACATTGTTTTTTTTTTTTGAAGGATAAGTAACACATTGTTGTCATTACGTAATTTTTTTTAGACTTATTTTGATGATTATATAGAGTCGGTAGCAATTTGAGACATGGGTACTCAACTTTGGACCAACACATGGGTACTCCATCCTGCAAATAATTTCTGAGGCTTTCTCAATCAAGGGTATTGTAGAAGGCAAGGGTGTATATGTAGTGGCTAATTAAGGGATCTTAACCTTAAACTTATCACGAGTAACCACTGCTTGAGCAACCGCAGAGTTACGCTCTTTGGGTACTCCCTTTTTTTCTATGAATTGGTTTCTTACAATTGTACCTTGCAATTTACATGCAGCCACGTTTGTGTTTGAATTTTTTGTGTTGGAGAAATTATCAAAATAGTATAGTTGAGTTATTAACCTCTTATAGTATAGTTAGAGGTGTTTGTGGTGTGATTTGGTTCAGTTTTGACGTTAAAAGTCATCCAAACTGCAAGATAAATAAGTATGTGGTTTGGTTTGGTTCGGTTGACTTTTAAAATAAAATCCGAACCGAACCAAACCAAACAAATGTGGTTTGGATTGAATCGGTTGGTGCAGTTTTTTTAGACAATATTTTTTTTTTGTTTCCAACATTAAAATCAAATTAAAAAGGTAAAACGCAATATATTTTCGATTTTGTTTTAAATTTCATCCAAAATAACAATTTTATTTTCATCAAACAATGTTTCCAACTACGTAGATCAAATTTAAACACGGATAAAAAGTAATCATATTTTGTAAGAAATGTAAAAGACTAGATTTTTTTTATCATTCTCTAAGAGTTTAAGTAGTACATAAATACATTTTTGAAAGAAAAACAAAGAAGAAACTTAACAAGAGAAAAAATATATCATTTTATTAAATTTTCATTGTGTTTCTATGAGTATTAGTCCAAGTGATATATATTTAATTAATGTTTTTCTTATATTGTGATTTGGTTTGGTTTGGTTTAGTTTGGTTAGTAAAATCAAAACCGCAAACCGAACCAAACCATGCGGTTGAGTAAAAAATTGATCTGAATACATCCGAACCAAATGTGATTTTTTGCGGTTTTAGCTTAGATTAGTTTGGTTTGCGGTTTTTCTATTGAATTGGTTCGGTTTTAAACACCTAGTTGAGTTATTAACCTTTTATCGTATGTTATTTTATGTTATGTTTTGTGGTTCCTATAATTTGATTTTTGAACTTGTTGCAACACGCCATTAATTTACATTGGTCCCATTCTTCATTATGTTGGTCATAGGTGGGTGCTGGGGCACATGCGGTTAGTATTTTTTTTTGGTTTTAGTCTTTTTTCATATGTTCTATACTACTCGTTCAAAAAAAAAAATGTTCTATGCTTGTACTTTTGGTTTCACTTAAAAATTGATTTGAGTGTACATTGATTTTTCTTGGAAAAGAGATGACTTTTGAGTAATTGGTGCACAAGATAAAATTATCTTCATGGAAGTGATTTTTTGGTAAGTCATCCGGTCACTCCTACGCTTACTACAAGTAGATGGTGGAACTTGTTATGTTTTGGTTATTTTTAAAAGTCAACCGAACCAAACCAAACCTTGTTGTGTTTTGGCTTTTTTTTTTTTTTTTACATTTAAAAATATATTAATTCTAACTTAAAGGTAGAATTTCTACCTTTTGCATAATTATTTTCATACTTGAATTCATTCTTCAACATATTTTTACATAAAAAAAACACTTTTATATAAATTTATTCAAACATAACTCACTTTACATTTTGTTTTTTAACTAAAATCAATTTTATAAAATTAATTTTTTTGGATTACCATGTATGGAGTTTCCACCGCGACTTAACAATGACTATTCGCCGTCGGGATTTAAAATTGATTTTTATCACCTCAAAATTAAACACACTAATTATATGCCTAATTTCCTCTCGAAAAAAAAAACATATTTGCCTAATTTGACCTATTTTTGGTTTTTATAGATCCAAATTTAGACTGAAATTGCTTTGCACCAAATATATAAATTATTATGTCGATTCTAACGTACAAACTTAATTAATTTGAAATTAAACCCAATTGCAAATGTAGAAATTAAAAGAGGAGAAGGTGAACTCGAAAGAGAGTATATGAACTTGAAAGAGATAAGGAGAAGATGAAGCGGAAAAAGACGAATAGGAAAAGATGAACTTATGAACCTGTAGCTTTTGATTTTACTCCAATGCCTAATTTCTATTTTCTTTTTTTACAAAATGACTTAAAAATATTAAAAAGGATTAATATAATTAATTGGGTAAAAAAAATTGATGGGGTTCACGTGAGCATTGTTATACGGGCCGAGGTTCGAACCCCGGCACCCCACTTATTTACATTGAAAAAGGTGAATTCTAACCACTAGGCTACCTGGAGAAAAAAAATTTGATGGGTTAATTGGGTTATTAGTAATATGTTTTGATGAATCAACCAAAATTAAACCTAGTCACATGTGTCAGGTCATCATTTTATGTCCACTTAAAAAAAACAGATAATTGGTCCAAAAAAAAGACAGATAAAAGATCAAACTAAAAGTGTTTTAAATTGTAAGGTCAAATTGAAAGAAAAAGTTTTTGCGGAAGTTCCCTAAAAAAAAAGGTTTTACGGAAGCAACTCCTAATTGCATGGATCTTTTACGTATTTAATTCTAATTTTATTTCCCTAAAAAAAGCCTAATTTCTATTTTAAAAAAATAGGGGGCTGATTGCAACACTAATACAATAGGCTTATAGTTATAGCACGTTACACGTAGTATTTTTCCTTTTCCTTTGGATACATGGATATGGATTAATAATAGTGTCATTGTCTACGATTGAAGTCTATAGCTGCATCTTTGTCTCCATGTCCACTACAATTTACGACAACCTTAAAGTTGTCGTTTGGTAAAGTAGGGGACTAGCATATCTAACACACAATGATGCAAGTGTATGATTTCAAACATAAAATTGGTAAGCATCTAATGATTTCAAACACCGATACCAAATGTAACATTTTTTTTGTCGGAGTTTAAACTTTGAATCTTACATATGTTATTTATTGTTCATATTAACCGAGTTACACCCACGAGGAAATAATTTATACAGCAGAATCAATTAAAAAGTGATGCAATAGTTTTTACATAAAAATTAATACTAAAAATTAAAAAAATCGCTTCCTTCCACTTTGAATGAAACTTAATAAATTTTTACAAAGAAATACTTGAAATAAGATTTTTACAAAATACTTGGGCCAAAGAAATATTTAGCAAGTTATTTCCAATTTGAAACTTGTAAAATAAGATTTCCAATTGATTTGGAAAGCAATTGGGCCAACAAATTTTCTTAAAAAGTACTTGAAAATCAATAAACAATTGAGTTGTTAATGTTTGTTGTCAATAAGTTGATGGTACGTGATCGGTTACTGCGTTGACAGTCGGTTCATTCGCCAAATTATAGATCTGGTTGACCCACAAATGTTGTGTTCGTTTGTTATAATTGGTTAGGGTTGGACACAAAGTGTTGTTCTTTTTTGTTGTATTACCTGTTAGGGTTGATTTACTTGGATTGACTGATCAGATTTTATGTCCCCCAATTTTATGTATTTTTTTCTCTTTTTTTTAAATAATATATATGAGCAGTTGACAAAGGATTAGAGTGGTGCCAACTTATTTGGGACGTCCTTTAATCTCTATGTCATTTGCTCTTGATTTAGAAAGAAAAAAAAAGTCAACAAAATCAATTGGAAAGCGATATAATACTAGTTTTTAGAATATCTTTTCTTGTATTTTACAATTTTTCTTAAGAAATTTAAAGAGAAAAAAAAAACAAAGCGTACTTATATCTAACAACTTATTACTTAATCAAACTGTTAATTTCATCAAACATTTTAAGTTAATGTTACTACATTTTATTCTCTACGATTAAACTCATTGATATTGCTTAGTTAATCATTTACATGCTACTTTTTCAACAAAACCAAAAAAAAAAAAAATCATCCTAAAATTTCTTTAAAAAGAAGTATGCTCCCAAAATATTTTATGTCAAATTTGAAACAATCTAAGATAAGGAGAATCAGTTTAAACACAGTTAGGTACCAAAAGAAAATTTTCCATGCACGGGTACACCCGCTAGTTTTATTTAAGTAAGACATTTTGTTGTTAAATTGAGAGAGAAATATATGGATATTTTTATGGGTTGATATCTTTTTGTCTTTAAACGAGGAACAAAAATATACCCAGATAATTACAAAAGTAATCAAAATTGTTTTACAGAAATCCCCTTTATTTAGAGAACAAACAAAAATATTTTTATGAAACTAACAGAAATCCTCTTTGTGCAGAAAAATGTCATTCGCGAGTTATCTATCGAATGTGTTATAAAATATGCCCTCTCGAAGTAATCTCTTGAATTTTTTAGGGGGGTAGCAATCATTGAGGGGGTTAAAAAAGAATTACTCATCATTTGTTATGTTAAAAAAAAATAGGCTCAACCTAAAAACTGTGAGAAGACTGACTCTGTTTAAGTAGTTAGAAGGTTGATACAAATATTATCTTAAAGTTGTATTTTAATTTTATTCATCATAATATGTATATTTTTTGTGTGGTTACAATGGTGAGTATTTTTAGGTTTATGAATGTTGTTTACAATTCAAATAAAATTTAAATAAAATATATATTGACCTTTTAAAAAAATTAGTTTCTATTTCATTAAGAGTTCATTTTTACCATGAGAATCGGAAAAATACTTGTATAGACACAACACCAAATCAAAATTATTTAGATACACACTCATTACAATATCCATCATTTGATTATTTCAAAAATATATATTATTTAATTATTTTCTTTTTCATACTTTTTTCATCGTGTGTGTCTAAATAACTTATTTTTATGATTGTGATCAAGCAAGTGTATCTTTAAGAATCAAACTCCATTTTAATTGAGACGGCCTTAATTGTCATCCCTAGTACCATATGCATACCCCAATTATCAACCAATTACGCGATGGTAAGCAAAGTCCAAATATTGTTTGTAATAATTTTTCCATCCCACCATGCATAACCTAATTGGGGTGACCCTAACTCCATTCCAATTCCAAATTAATTGGATGGATGCACCGATAACTAAAGAAAAGCAGTTGTATATAAAAAACGCCACTTCATCTTTTAAAAAGAATGAAATGTTAACAAGTGTTCTCAAAACATTTGATAAGAAGTCTAAAAAATTATAATCTTTGAAATGATGCATTTAACACATTTAAACTTAAACTTTTTTCCCTCGAATTCAAATTTGGTGTTCATTTTTAGTTTTACAGTTATTAAAAATGATTAATAGTGTTAATTTTAATGGTAAAATATATTTCATTTACTAAATCATCTTTATTAAATACAATCAGTAATTGAAATACAATAAGTATGAGTATGTTAGTGGAAATGTTAACAAGTGCCCTTGGTGCATTTGTTAAGAAACCAAAAGTAAAAACTTTATCTTGTAAATTGTGTAATTGAGTTATTGAAATACCAAAAAGTAATTTTTTTTTACATAAAATTTAGCAATTATTTCCTTTTTTGAATCCTATTTCCTTTTTTGAACCCTTGTTAAAGAAGACAAAGAAAAATTACTACTAATAAAGAAGACTCTATTACGAGATGAATGGAGTAATTTTTTATCTTGAATTTATCACTAATTTCCATTTTTAATTTCTTAACAAATGTCCTAAGTCATTAGAGCTCTTAGGCTTTGTTTGGATGCACAATGAAAGTGAAAGGAAAGAATGAGAAAGGAAAGATTGTCTAAGGAATGAAAAAGAGTAGAAAGTGAGGGAATTGTTTTGGTTGTTTGGTACAAGAGAAAGTGGAATAGAAAGTTGGAGAAAAGAAAGACCAAAATTTAGTAATTGACATAAATATCCTTAAACAAAAATAATATGTTAGCAAAAAATAAATAATAAAAGTTAGGGTATTTTAGACATTTTAAATATAATACTTGTGTTTCTCAAACTTTTCTGTCCATATGTGGGTGGAAAGGTTTCAGACGTGGGGCCCACATATATTCTTTCTTTCCTACCCCATTTTAGGGAGTTCCAAACAAAGGAAAGTCATTATTTCCCTCACATTTCTCTCCTCATGGCTTTCTTTTCTTTAAAACAAACATACTCTTAACGAAAACTCTAAGACTGATACTACTCACACCCCAAAAAACACAAGTTACACCCCAGAATGACCAATATACCTATTAACTAAATTTACACTAACCTCTCATATATGTAAACTGAATTTACAATAACCTAATTGTATTTACGTAAACTGAGTTTACACTAATCTCTTATATACATACGTAAACTGAATTTACATTAACTGCGTAAACTACGTTTACATTAACTACGTAAATTGAGTTTACACTAACCTCTCATAAACATATGCAAACTGAATTTACATTAACTACGTAAACTGAGTTTACACTAACCTCTTATATACATATGTAAACTGAGTTTACACTAACCTCTTATATACATACGTAAACTAAATTTACATCAATTATGTAAACCGAGTTTACACTAACCTCTTATACACATACGTAAACTCATTTTACGTAAACCTCTTATATACATACGTAAACTGAGTTTATACTAACCTCTGAATACGTAAAATCAAATTACCTTTAACATAGTCATATCTCATACCAAAACAAACAATAAACAAATAGAAACTCTTAGAAAATGAAATTCACTAACCTTTATGAATAGAGTACAGATCAATGAAAAAGATGTTGATTCAATCTTTGATCTTGGTAGCACATCTATGGTGATTTGTGGATGAAAGGGGGTGAGGGTTCAAAATGATAATAAAAAATGGTTTTTTAGAAATTTACATGAAGAGAGCAATTTTGGTATTATTGTAAAATTTTAAATAAAATTGGATGTAACTAGAATTATATAGGGTGAGACTGAAAAGTGTCAAACTCTAAACTCTTACATACTCTTGTCATTATTATAAGTAAAAATTAATATTTTATATTTATTGATTAAATGATATATGTGTTATGTAATAAAGATCATATATATCATCAATTAATAAATTTAAATTAATTTTTTTTTATAATAATGACCGGATAATATATATCAACAATTATTAACATCAAAAAAAAAAAAAAAAAAAAAACGTGGTTTCAATATTTTCAAATGTGTTTATCGATTTAACGTGTGCATAGATGGCGATGGCGATTGTTCATGAATCTTTGAATATTTGATGTGTCACTCACATGATAGAAAGAGCAATAGGCAATCATTGATGGGGGGTTCTACACTACGGCATTGAAAAAATATGACTTTGCTTATGAGCGCGTAATTGGTTGGTGAAGTAAAAGTGCTCCCGCGGGGTCAAAAAAGAAGTCCCTTTAAAGGTCTTGTTAACGAGTGTTCTGGACACGTATTCTAAAATAAGTAATTATTTTTACATGTATTTTTAAAAATACTTACTACTTATGGATCTTAAAGAGTGTCACGGGAGCACTCGTTAACATTTCCCTTATTTTAATACAGGAGTTTTCAGTGTGTGACCTCAGCTAAAGAGGGCTGTTACTGTATGATTGAAGCAAAAATTAGTACAAACAATATTTTATACTTTTTTGTGTTTACCATCAATTTTCAAGAGAAATAAGTTTTGATAATTTAGTGTTCGATTGAAAAGTGAACACAGTATGTCCAAAAATTGTTTTAACTAAGATTTGAATTTAAATTTTTTTGAATAATTTGTTTTTGTGAAACTTATTAATCAATTAAGCTAAATTGCTTAATTGAGAATATTTGTATTGACACCCTTAAATTTTCAACATTCATTTAATATTTTATTTTATTTTCCAAACACAAATTAGAGACAAGCTAAAAGTAATGGAAAATATTTGATAAATATTCATACACCCTTTTGACACTTTGAGAGAACGAAATAAAAAAACGCAAAAGATATGGTATGTTGATAATATGATAGAAAAAAAATATAAAAAGAAAATAATGTGTTAAGCGTGTATGTAGACATTATGTATGAGTGTGCAAATATCATTTTCTTTTGACATGGTACATATAGCATTGTTGATAGGTAAAGAATATATATTGTCAAAGTACAACTCAGTTTGTAGCTGCAAGCACATTCAACAATTTTTTTTTGGGTTAATTAAGTCCCAAGTTACACACCCACCTAATTTGACATCTGAGAAATGAGACTTTGAAAATGAGTAGGTCCCAAGTTAACATCATTAGAGCAACTCAAGTAGATTTGTTTTTTGATTTATTCTTTTTCATTTTAGAACCAATTAACATTGTGTTGTTATCGATGTATATTTTATCAATTTGAATAAATGGATATTTTTTTAATAAAGAAAAGACTATTTTAAGTACCTTAAAAAAAGGTTTGTGAATTTTAAAACACAATGTAAAAATTCAATGATTAAAAAGACTTTTATAATCATGTAGATTAAATTTTTATGGGTTTGTATCACAAGAACTCATGGAATTCGCCATCTCTCTCTCCCTCCCTCATTTTGTCCATCTACGAATAAACTCACAATAACCACATTAACAATATACAAGGAAAAAATGCTTACAATTATGAAAAACCAAAAAAAATGACGTAAGTAAAGTGTTTGAAATACTCATGTCCCTTAAGTAACAATGACATCAACGTCATTAGTTGAATTTGCACTAAATTAAAACCAATCTGTCGATCTAAACATAAAGGACACTGAAACGAGACGTGAAAACAAAACAATGTTACATCAAGATAAAAAACAAACAAACGTCGCATTAAAATGATGACAAAATAAAAATAAAAAAAACTTTATAAGTATGTATGTATGTAACATCACTGATTTAAACCAATAAAAAAAGGAGAAAAAAAAAGATCTAGAGGATAATTTTGGACAAAAATTTGACCTTAAACCACTCCTCTTTAAACCACTTATTAGAGTTTAAATTTGTTATGTCTCCTATAAACTGAATATTGATGTTTGAATAGTGTGGATATTCTTAAGATTTAAGGATTATTTTGTTATAATATTGATTGAGATTTTAAATGAATATAGTGTTTATCACATGCTTACGCAACAGAAATTTTAAAAGTAAATGACAATTCCTTAATATCTTCATTAGGTGATTGATGATTCTTATTTCATTCCTTAATATATTACTTTCATATTTTTAGGTTAGAAACGAAGATGATCTTGATGAACATGATGATCCTCAACTTAATGAATGTGATGAAGACCAATATTGATTCAAGCATGGAAGATGAAAAGATTATGTGGTGTTTTTTGTAATTACAAAAAGTTCGCTTCTAGTTTATATTGCTTGGATATAATTTTAAAATCTATGTTACACTTCATGTTATTAGTACTTTAGATTGTATGTTTTTAATTTATGAATATCTTTTTCCTTTTAAAATCTATGTTACACTTCATGTTATCAGTACTTTAGATTGTATGTTTTCACTAAGACTATTTCAATTACAGGCCCAATAAAATATAGAATAAAGGACATTTCTTTTTAAGCCTCCCAAAATCTCCAAAGTCCCCCTAAAATACCAAATATGCCCTTTTTTACAACATCAGGTAGATATATACTAGACTGGTTCTGAAGATAACTACCGGACTGGTTCTGAAGATAACTACAGGATGCTCAAATTACCTTATTTACAACATCCGGTAGATATAAATTGGAAAAGTTAGGGACATATCTTTGGAACGCGTTATTACTGAAGTTATATACCTGAAAGATCATTATATAGGACATAACACAATTTTGGTACTTTTATTTCCTCTTTTCCACCCCACTTGAATTTCTT
>Ga0228711_1004384_pt1 | contig 21733 bp, 20 predicted proteins | sample MedpolnodulmetaG_2_FD_177996 | JGI IMG/M metagenome (GOLD analysis project Ga0228711, IMG submission 177996) | Root nodule microbial communities from Medicago polymorpha collected in Santa Monica, California, United States - brown nodules | ecosystem: Host-associated > Plants > Roots > Nodule...
CAAATTTAAAAGTAAAGAAGATAGACATGTAGGACCCTACCAACAAACTCTAAGTTGATTTTGAACTCAAACAATATGAGTGGGTACTATACCTCAACAATGGTATCGAGCGTGACTGCTAAACTACTACTTCTCCAATGCCTCCGCAATTCCCACATAACAATCGCACTATTTGGATGTGGGGCCAATCCCGATCTAAGGATTAAAATAGAGAGTCACGATATAAAAACAACATAATTACATAAATACAACATGATTAACATACATACATGGTAAATGACATCAAGATAAACATTCCACATACATGATATAATAATGCTCAATTAGCCTAGAAATACAGACTCTGTATGAGTGCGACTCCTATACGATGCAGTCACTCTGACCCCTATTTGAGGGCGTCACATACAAATGATTCTAAAATATAATCCACTCCACAGAGGGTCGTAGGACAACACCTACTAATTGTTTTCTTTGCAAAAGTTTGTATGTACAAAATGTTTTTCGACCCTTAACCAAATAAAATACCTCCAAAACATTTTGTTCTTCAAGATATTGAGTAGCGAAGGATCATTTTTCAAAACTTTTTGGTTCATTTACAATCTAAAGTGATCACAAGCATGCAGCACCATGTTACAAGGATCGTTTTTGGTTCACAACTTTTTCTCTAATCCCTTATGTTTCTACAAACACAACACTCACGGAGTTTAAATAGAAAGATGAAATAATATACAAGACTAAAGGTAGAGGGATCCAAAGTTTTTAAGGTGGAGAGAGACAGAGAGAAATACTATGTTAAAATGATAAGTGGTAAGAAGGTTCTCACATATATGTGCCTCTGGATTTAATCCTAGGCTTTGGATCAAATTTAAATATCATGTCCTTCTAATCTAAGTCAATCATTCTTACTTGGTCACCAAATTACAGCCACATGGTTTTGTACTCTACACTATTCAAACACATGCTCTTGTCTCTCCCATGTACTACTAACCTGTGCCCCAAGTTACTCAATTAATCGGTATATTTCGCTCGCGGATGAATTTATCTCGTGAACAGTGTACTACACCAATTTTGACATTTAGTAACACCCATTTAATATAGTGCATTTAGAGAAAGTGTTAATAAAGGGTTTAATAACGTTTTTGTTAGGGTCGCTATTATAAGGTTATTAAGAGGTTACGCCTCTTATCTCAATATAAATTATTCAATTTCTTCATCATCTCATTTCGTGTCTGAACCCTTCAAACCATAAATTCTCTTCAATAGAAACCTATCCGATCATCTCATTCAAACTTATTCACCAAAGCCATCATCTCGTCTTCTCATTGGAACCTTTGTCAAAACCGTCGAACTTGTTCCCCTTTAATTTTTGAAGATATCGTTTGATTTGATCTTGGTAAATCAATTTATAGCAGACAACGTAGTTTTGTAAATCTGCAACAAAATAAATCAATTAATAGCAGACGACGTAGGTAGTTTTGTATATGGGTGTAAAATTTCGTATATAGTGGTTTCCTTTCCTTTGTAATAGAGAAACAAGTATTCATGTTGTAACATTGAAACTTATATGTATGCGCAACTTGAATTGATTTTTCATCTCACAAAAAGCGCATATGTTCCAATATGTGCATTTTATAAAATCACTTAACTTCTTGTTCTTAAAAATAGGATTTCTGCTCTTCCCTCTGCACGTTTCGCTCCCACCCAGCTGAATCGACACTAATGTCCTTGCGTTAGTTAAGTCACACAGAGTGACTTAGCTAACGCACGTTGTAATTGTTGCGTGACTTAAGTAGCGTGGCGTGAGTTAAGTCACGCAGCATGACTTAAGTCATCTAACAGCAAAACAGACGCTCATTTCCTTCATTTTCCAAACTTTCCAAAACACGAAAAATTCCCCTCTAAGTGCGATTTTCACCATTCTTGCGCCATTCAAACCCAATTTCTCCCACAATATCAAGTAAGTGATGATTATCCTACTTCATTGCATTTTTTTGGTTGAAATTTTCGAATTTTATAAGAAATTTAACATTTTTAGGTTTACATAGATTTTGCTTGCATGTTAGTTTTTATGATTGTTAATGATGAATTAAGTTAGGAATATTATTTTAGATGTTTAGAGTAAAATGTGGTAGTTTTAGGTATTTGAAATTGTTTGATTTTAAGTTGATTGAAAGTTATATTGTGACATTTTAAGTTAAAATGTCACAATGTGGTAGTTTACGGATTGAATTGTAGTTTACGGATTGAATTGTTGTTGTTGATTATAAGTGTTGTTGTTGTTCAATTGTTGGAAATGTTGTGTAGATATGTCTCGGAGGAATACGTCTTAGAGACCGTCTGAGCCGCCTCAGGATAGGAGTGACAGATTTAGGGTAGGGATTCCTGCCCTTACTGGTAGTTTACGGAGGGAGAAACAAGTATTACGCCCTCCTATGACTGGTCGAGGGAGGGGTGGGGGAACGAGAGTTGCTAGAGTTGATGTTGCGGGGGGATCATCGTCCCAGACGGGTCTATCCCAGGCGTTGGACTAGACGCAGTATCAGCAGGATTATCAGGTGCATCAGCAGCCGCAAGATCAGGCGCCTCAACCTCACCAGTATCAGTTTGATGCGTATCAGCAGCATCAATATGAGGATCATCATGAGCAGCCTGCTATTGAGCAGGAGCAGCCTGATATTGAGCAGGAGCAACCTAATATTGAGTAACCTCAGTAGCAGGATGATATTGAGCAGCCTCAGCAGCATGATGGTGGGGGTCGTTTTCAGGGGGTGTCGAGGGTGGTGTACGAGGCCGGACCGGACGACTATGCAAGGGGCCTTATGAGCTCACGCTTTTACCTCACTTTGGTGGACATGTGACATGCATGATTTGGGTCGATGCCGATGTAAGTATATTTTAATGTTTATTTTATTTCTTTTACTATTTATACAACTTATTCTAATTATTATTTTACTTGTTTGATGTTAGAATTAAAATATATGTTACAATATATTTAATGTTTATTTTACTTATTATTTATTTAACGGTGTTGTTTGTTATTTTTTGTTTTTGTATTTCAGTTTCGAAAAAAACATAGGGTGAAAGGTATCTCGCACGGGAAGAAGCTGAGCCTTAAAAACCTGACAATCCCTCAGCCGGGTGCACAAAACCAATGGTTTTGGGATGAAGTGAATATGTCCGGTCTTACTCCCCTCCTGACTAGTGGGTACGAGAACATCTCTCATGGGTTCGTTTGTGCGATGACAGAGCGATGGCATGAGGAAACCAGCAGCTTCCATCTACCTGTTGGGGAGATGACCATCACACTAGATGATGTGGTGTGTCTGCTAGGCATCCCCATCACTGGGAGGCTCCTTCCTGATAGAGAGTTAACATGAGACGAGGGGCTAGAGATGATGCAGGTGGACCTACTTTTTACAGCGGAGGCTACCGCTAAGGAGATGACAAAACAGGGTGCTGCTCACTTCAGTTTTGGTGTACTGAAGAGGCTCTACGAGGAGCTCTTGAATAGGTGTAATAAGCTGCTTGAGCCTGACACACAGGAAGAGGAAGACGAGCGAGCTCAAGTTAGGTTGGCCTGCATTAAGGTGTTTTTGTTGCTCTTGCTTGGCTGGACCATTTTTTCCGGCAAGAACAGCAAAAACATTAATCTGAAGTGGCTGCTTGCGCTGCAAGATATGGACAAGTTGAACAACTGATCGTGGGGTGGGATGGGACTTACTTTCCTATATAAGCAGCTATCTCTTACCTCCGACTCATTTGTGGCCTCCTGTGGTGGTTACATGACCTTGCTTGTGGTAATATTTGTTTTTCTTCATTTTTACTTATTGGATCGTAAATGTATAGTTGTTTGTATAATACTTGTGCTGATATAAATTTATTTCTTTGTGTTTGCAGGGATGGACTTTGGCACACTTCACGAACATCATTCCGAGGATTGAAGATGAGGACTGCGACCCTACTATTTTCCCGTTTGTCAGTCAATGGAAACCTCCCAGGGGCTTTTCTAACCTTGGACACTACTGAGCTGCCATTGATTCGTTGAACCATTCTCATGTCACCTGGAGGCCATACAAGAGACGACGACACATCACACCCTTTCAGGACATATGTTGGTACTCCAGATGGATCATGGCCGGCAGCGACAAGATGGTCCATCACTTGCCAGAGCGGGTTCTTAGGCAGTATGGGTATGTCCAGACTATTCCCAGGGCTCCTACAGACATTGAGCTTCTTGCGGCAGATGACGTGGCCTAGGCCTTCACGAAGTTTGCTCTACATGTCCTCAGCCATCAGCAGAGGGGTCATCCGGTTCCGGATAACCAGCAGTGGGCTCATAGTAAGGGGTACATGAGATGGTTCATTAAAGTATCACATCCTATTGTGAACCCCCCTGCGGCCATTCCTGACTACGCAGTTGATGCTCCTCCTTGTCCTGTCCTTCCTTACGAGGAGGTTATTGTTGAGCAGCAATGGGTCAGGCATCCTCCCGACCCATAATAGATCATCAGCAACATCAGGGCCAGAGTGGACGGTGCAATGGGACATCCTGCTGCGTTTCATAATCCAGCGGAGGTTATGCGCTTGATGCAGGTCATACAGTCTGAGTGGAGCATGCTAGAGCAGATGCCAGCTCCACGGAGGAGGAGTAGGAGTCCACGGGATGGACCAATATGACTTGTGTAGTTTTTTTTAATGACATTTTGTTGGATTTGGTTGTAATCCTATTACACTTACGCTTTTTGGCGTTTTTTATGACATTATTTGTTATTTTATTTCGTTGTTTTATTCTGTTATTTTTCGTAATATAATTATGAGTTTAATGCTTGATTGAATGAATGCTTGAATGAATGATGAAAAATGTATGCAATTGACTGAATGAATGTATGAATGAATGAAGGACTGAAAAAATGACAAAATTTGAAAAAATAGAGGTTTCTGCCTGTTCTGACATGTTGCACAGACTGGGCGTGAGTTAACTCACGCATGTGTTAATGGATGCGTAAGTTAACCCACGCAGTTGTTTACTTTTGCGTGACTTAAGTAGCGCAGTGTTAGTCAACTAACGCATAGTTTTACACTTGCGTTAGTTAACTAACGCATGAGCATTTTCGGCAACACTGTAGGGCGCGAGTGTTTTGTGCTGGGGAGAGCAGAAATCTAAAAATAGTAAAATCCATTTTTCTGAATAGCAGCAATAAGCCTATGGTCTCTGATATAAAGTCCATCTCTGAGATTTCTCATTTTTGCTTACCCTATGTTTCATGTCATTGCTTTTCATGCGTGTTTACTTCCCCCGCCTATACACTGGAAGTTATAGTGTTAATTTGCGGTTGTAAGAGCGTTAAAGTTTGGGTTTATTTTGGTGCAGCTGCTATTGCATAGGTTGGGAAGTGCTTTGTTGGGTGAAATTGTTTTTTAAAGAAGTTAAATTAGCTGACACAAATTGACACCAGAGAGAATCGAACCTGAATGCGGTTGAGTGAAGTTGTTACTAGTTGTTTTGTTGTCCTTCTTGTTGTTTTTTAGGTAGTACTTTATTTCTTTAGTTAAGAGAATATGAGTAGACTATTTATTTGGAATTTGGTTTTGAGCACCAATTGGCTTGTATCTACAAATTTGGAGTCATCAAGGTGACTATTTGTTGGAGTCTTGTATAGAAGAAGAAGAATAATGTGTCGCAACACTAAATTCAATTATGTCGTTTTTTAACTCAACGGTAGAATCTTTTTTAACTTCACACAATCTTTTTCGTTTATTTTAATTTAATAGTAACGTTGCAACTCTTGATATATCTTTTAATTTTTAAACCTTAACTATTAGGTAACAGAAAACACTTGCAAGATACATTGAATTTGCAATATTTTTTTACTAAAATTAATACAAAACCCTTTCAATACGTAACATTTTTTTATTCTCTAAACTCAAACTTCATAAATATTAACACAAAGGGTGCCAAAATATTAGCACAAAGGGTGCCAAAACCCATGATACATATAACACAATATTTTTAATAAAAAAAAGCATCCTTCGCTAATTAGAATATGCAGTAACAATGCCTCCAGAAGCATGTCAAAATCGTATGACGATCACATTTCAATTTCAATTTTGTACAATCAGAATCAGATTTGCAGGGATTACGAAATGCTGTGATGTAAGATAAGAATAAAGCATTGTCGTTGAAATTAGATAAAATATTATGTAATAGATAAATAAGAAAATTACGAGAAAAAGTCTTACCATTGACTTCAGTTGCTATGACAAATAGAAAAAGAATGAGAATTGTAGCATACACGAACTTGAGAATTTTAGCCATATATTACCACATATGCATGATATAAATGGAGAATTTTTTTATCACTTTATAATGTAAAAGATGTTTACTTTATGTATATGAGTTCAATAGTTTTGGAGACTTTAGATAGTTTCAAGAAACATTTCCATGGATTAAATGCATTATTAAATGTTTCTTTTAAGTACATTAATATAATGGTGTTTGTCTACTTTGCTCATTCAAATAAGACTTGCGTATGCCATTATTTTGTATTACAACTTGTGAATGCCCTAATAGCTGTTCCAAGGAGTTGCAAACAAAAATCCTGCTTTAAGTTTCAATTTAATAATGCATTTAATCGACGATGGTGGAACAGACTCTTCATGTGGTTGCCACGTGTAGAACGATTCAGTGCCATTTCCCTTCAGGGAATTTCTTGGAGTGCAGGTGGTCAGGATGATTGACAACAATAGTATTATCTATGTGACTGTTCAACCTATGCGCACTTCCTTTCTCATACTGCCTCGGAGCACGTAGACCTAATTTACTCGTCTAGTTGAGGGTAGGCAGAGAGATGTTGAGTTGAGGCGGAGCTTTTTGCTGAGCTTGGTGTTGGGGAGACACCTTTTGTACCGGTGATGTCATCTCCTCAGAGAGAGATGTGGTTGTGCCGGTCTTGGTACTCAATCTTTTGGTTGTTATGGCTCCCTCACCTTTGAAGACTCATGCAGTGGAACCTATTGTTTCTAGAGAGAAGAGTCTGAAGTGATCTCTGACATCAGTGACATGGATGATTATTTGAGACTTCATCGATGATTGTGTGGAGTTACTATCACTGCTGATATCTCTGTTGGATCTGACTAGTAGTGACGAGGAGGATGATCCCTCAAAGTGCACCGATGTTGACGAGGATACTGGGTCTTCAAGGAGTACGTGTGTTCAGTGTTGAGGATGTGTTTGTCATTCCATCGGTGTTGCTGTTGTTAGTAGTGACTAGTGATCAGTTATATTTTACGTTCATATGTCATATGATTGTTGTATGTTTCCTCTTGCATTGTAATTATGATTGTTGTATGTTTCCTCTTGCATTGTAATTTTGCATCTTGCTTAAAATGCAAGTGTTTATCTGGTGTTGAAATGTTGCACCTATGCCTTGTGTATACTGTCAAATGACTGTGCAGAGTTGAACTCTGCTGGTGTTGTTATTCAATGAAATTTAGCTATTTGAAAAAGAAAAACAAACTTGTATAATTGTATAGGTGAGTGCTCTCAAGAGTAAATAATTGGATAATTCTCTCATCACAAGTCTACTAAATCTAGCACCTATCTTTCATAATAGCATCATTAAATCATGATAGCTTAAAAAATACTAACTTGTAATAACCTTTTTACATTTATTGAATAGTACAAGGTGTTCTAGGCTTACTATACTGTTATTGCATATATATGACCTAATAACCTCATTTACCCAATATTTGATAGATAGCATAGTGAAGATTATTCTGGATGACATCTACAAAAACAATAATCGAAGTATATACCAAGATTCAAGACTTTCACTCTTTCAAAAAGAAGAAAAAAATGCAGGCCTAGTGCAAGATACATCTTATAGAAAGCATTAGATTGAACCATAATCCAATGATTCCCAGCTGAATGGCTGGAATACATAGGAAACTCTTGGTGAACTTTTGAAGAGTAAAGCTACACAGACACATACGGCTGCAATGGCGACCATTGACAGCATCGCCGGCCTATAAACAAGTGCCCTCCTCATGCCACCAACGCCGCCATATGCCAGCTTTTGCTGGCAGAGCCCACAATGATTTGGAATTGCTGTTGTTGCAATCTTCTCTGTATGCAAACTCAATACTTTTGATGACTTATGTCCATCTGATTGCTTCATCGTGTTTCCGTCTACAAGGGTGCCTGGGATGTCAAGCACATGTTGAGTTTGGCTGTTCTTGCTTGTTTTCCTTTGCACAAGTTGAATGTAGGAGTAGTGGCCTCTTAGGGATGCATAGTCATTGGGTGTCAAACCTGTATTGTCCTTGGCACTTTTCCAAGCCTCAATTCCAACCTAATCATGACACAGATAAGGGTATTAACACAGATATTTGAAAAATTAAAAATAAAGTGAACCAGACGAACCAACCATGGTTTAACACAGTTCGACCAGTTCTAACAGACTGAGAACTGACAATGATTGAATCAACCGGAAACTGACCGGTCACCAGTTCAATTGGTTAAACCGGTCAGTCCGGTATGGTTCTGAAAACACTAGTATTAATAGATTAAAGGAAGCTTTGTCTTATCTTCTAACTTAGAGGACCATCCCAATTTGAAATAAGTATTTGGTACCTAACTTATCAAAAGTTCTTACAAATACTACAAGCACTAAAATACAAAGGTCATATTTCTAAGTCTTGTGGAATAAACCCAACCCTCTCTGCCCAAAAACCTGAGGGGTTGTACCGCTACAATGCAAGCAGACGAAGCGACCTAGTAATAGATCGCAGAGGTTGCTGAAATTAATGTGGGTAATTGAACCAATACATCTCTGGTATGACTTTTTTATGCCTATAGGTTCCATAGTTAAAAGGTATGTATGATAAGAAGATCATAGGGACGTCTTGTGTTCTCATGCCTAGGCCCAATAGGTCAAGAGCGTGGACAATATGGATAGCCCAACAACAGATCAAGGAAAAGCTACAATATTTGATTTCGAATGTAGGATTAGGACAAAAAGCATCCCTACAAAACTAGCTACTAAAGTGAAGACTGCGCAAGCATTACAACTTATAAGCTTCATAAAGGTGATATATTTAGGTAATCAGGAACTAAACTCATCCCCTCAACCTAGCACGCTAAAGGATTTGCATTCCTGCTATGAAGATAGACAAAGTGGCACAGTAACAGACTGCACGAGTGGCCGTAATAAAGGCAGATTTTCAAACAATAATTGTGTTTATGGAGGAGTCGTATGAAGAATCTTCTGAAAAACCTGATCCACAAAGTTACAATTTAAAAGACAAAAAAGTCATTGTAAGACCATTTTACGAGTATAGCCAAACTGGCTATTAATACTACTGATTTCACTGTGTAGTCTCCGAACACCCTTCTCCCATCCCTAGAGTGTGAGTTGAAATATATAACGCATGCAAAAGCGAAAATAATTACCATTCCCGGATCATCAGTTAATGCATCCAATACAGTCTCATAGCCATTCATACTTGCTGCGACATGAAGGGGAGTCAACCCAGCAGGCCCAACAGTATCAGGTCTAAACAAGAATCCATCGGGGGCCTTATTGACTTGCATCTCTTTACTATCTCCACCATCTGATGCTTTAACTGGTACAAAGTTTAACAATAATTCCACCATAGGCCTACAATTTCTCTTGACAGCTTTGTGTAGAAGACCCATGTTTAACAAAGCTAACTCTGCAGAGATATGTTCTCCAGTATCAACTTCACCTTCAAAAATAATGTCCAAGAGTTTTTTCATCACAGCACACCAATCATGGTCCATAGAGAAGCTGACAAGCCATGTATACCGATTAAAATGGAAACGATCTTGAACAGGTGCCATTGACCCTAGCCGGAATTTCATACGAATTCTATGAAGGAGCCAACCCATTTCTTGTACGAAATTCATTGCTCGAGTCTTTTCTTCCATTAATTTGGCTTTGATCTGGACGTCATCAGCAGTCTCTGCCGCCTCAATGACAGTTTCCAAATTACATATCTCGGAACAAATTTCTTGATCGGCAACTATGAATGGAAAGGAACAGCTGCTGAGACTATTATCTTCAACCTGAACAAAGATTAGTAAATCAGAGACAAAGATATAGCTTCAAAACACAATTGCGAGAACATTTTTATCTGATTCTGCCACCTGGCTCTTCTCTGATTCATTTTCAGAAATGAGCTATTCCATATGCATTCAAGATAAAAGTTTTTTGCCTCTGTTAAGTCATTTCTTAAAATAAATAAAAAATCAAAAAGATTTGAAAATTTATAGTGGTGTCTGTCTGTCGGGATATATGAACAACACATTTCTTTTAATCAATTAGTTTTGCCTAAGAAAAAGCCACTTGATTATAAATAGGATCATTGATGCACACCCGAATCAAACACAGGAAAGTTATACAACGACCACTTAACAATGAATGGAAAATATGTCTATTATTTTTCTGAAATGATGAAATTACAATAGAACGAAAAGAATGCTTAAGAGCATGCTCCAGTTCTTTCTGAGCTTCATCAAAATTCAAGAAGTTCACAGTGAAGAAAACAAAAATCAATTCATGAAATTTAAGCAGATTTCACTTTGCTGAAAGAATATCATGGAAAAAGAAAGTATATATCAAACAAACAATGTTAAGATACCACCTCAATAAACCCTCTTCCAGTCATATTTGGTATATGACAAGAAAAGCTGAGAGTCTGAAGCTCAGGATGCCCAATGGCTGCATCAGCGCCATCAATCAAATCATAACACGTGTCCTCTACCAGGTACTTCCCTTCGAGTCCGCACAGCAACCTGAAATCAAGGGGAAAGGCTTAACTTCTGGGACATTTAGGTAAATAACCCTGGATATTTAGGTAATATTTTCTAGTTTCTCTCGCAATTCATTTTCAAAATTATTGTGGTTCCTGTAAAAATATTGCATACTATAACCATATGAAATTATATTTTCTTTCAAAATCCAACATAATTATTGCTGAAGTAGTGGGCGTATATCTCCATCAAACAACAAAACATGTCACTAATTTCTTAAGAAATAGAGTTTTATTATGTCATTAGTTCTTGTGTTGTTTCATTTATTTACAAATATATTTCCATGTAATTCAAGGCTAACAATTAACAGAATTTATGTGCATTATATAATGTTAATAAGGAGGTATTATCAATTTATCGAAGAATAATATTCCAATTATTATTTCCTTCCTCTCTTTTCAACACTCTCTCCACCACTCACTTTCTTATTGGCTTGAATCATGGTGGGTCTCACACTTTGAAAACGGGTTCCACTCAAAGTGGTGAGTCATACAATAGTTTCATTCAATAAGAGAATGAGTGTTGAAGAGGGTGTTGAAGAGAGAGTGTCTAGCATTCCTCATCGCCCTCAATACGCTTCTACGGCTCTGCCAGTGCTCTTTTCGGAACTAGAGCCTCTCAAGCCTTAAGCAAATAAGGTGTGAGGAAATTACCTTGCACTAGACAAGAAAAGGCTTAACCCTTTCACAGTAAATTTTACGTCTTCATTTGCAGAGACAGCAAGGGGTTTAATGCACAAAATCTGACAATTCTGTGGGCTTCCAAGACGCGATGGCACATCTAAGACCAGCTGACCTGAAGGAGATATGCAAGAAAGAAAATATATATATTAGTAATCCAAGTAAGTTTTGCTGAAGAATGGACGCAACACACACAGTAAGAGGGAACAACCATTATACAAAATAGCTACAGAGTGCTGCACTCTGGTATATATCCATCCTGTTCTCCAAAGAGAATCATTTGATGCAGCAAGAAGCTTTCTCAAGCTGGGCCCCAAATTATAGCATAGCTACATTATGAAATAGTATTTAACATATTCAGATTTATTGTTTTCATGGTTCCAGTAGGCAATCTTCATATGATATTATATCAAGTTAACAAATAATTTGAATATTAATTATACCTCATCCCATGCAGCATTTTCTAGGCGGAGACATATAGTTAAAATAATACAGCCTGGTCTTATATAGCTCTCTATCTCGGTGGGACTGTTGGATAACCAGCTAAGGACCTGGTGCTCAAAAAGAAATAATAATCAAACATCATTTAGAGAAAAAAGTTCAATGAAATTGTTGTTAATACCAATTTCAAGTTAAAGAAAGAAAAAAAACACCTGTGATCGAAGAACATGGGGGATATCATTAGGATCCTTGCCAAAGAGTTTGAAAACAATTCGATCTGTTCGACTCTATAAACATAAAACAGTAAATAAATAATATGTTAATAAATGAAATCTGGAAGCCATCATAAAACGAAGTTGCACTCATAATTCGATCCATTAGTTTTGTGAACACCGAATATTACTTTATCAATAACAAAGAAATAAATCATATACACAACTTATAACCAATTCCACGGATTCTGCTATAGCAGAGTAATCTACATGAATATTAAGATAGATGGTATAAAAATTTAACAAAACAATCATCAGAAATGTACATTTGGAATTCCAGCACTTTTTTGACAGAAGTAATAGCAACATTATCAAGTGATATAGTAATTAAGAAAAACAAATTCCAATTGCTAAAACAATATACCTGGCCTTCTCCGCTAGAACTGGATGGTGATTGAGAAGAAGTCGAATCTGAGTTTCTACTCGTCTGAGGTGGACTTGACTTGAGAGAATCATATTGTACTAATGAAGAATGATCACGGGATTCAACCCCTAAGGCCAAAGGTGGATGAGAATTTTCGGGGTTCTCAACATAGTCCTGCCCGTCATCATATACATTATTCAGGTCTATATTACATAACCTGTTTCTTCCAACTGTAGTCTCTGTGGCAACTGGTCGAGGTGGAAGGCTACCCCTTGAAGGAACTAAATTTGAGGACTGTGGTATCAGAGGAGGTTTTAAACATCTTACTCCAACACTGCTTGAAGGTATACATTTTTGTGTCAAATGATTGGCAGGAACTGTCGCGCACTGTAACCTAGATTCTGGAGGGTCCTGACGGATAAGACCGTTCGTCATTTCAATAGAAGAATCAAATGGTCTTGATGGTTCAGCGCCATTCGGATTTGAGTTTGGAACATTCTGTGCAGCTCCAGATGTCCCGGCTTTTACAAATTCTTGAGGTCCCTCCAATAAGGATGCTATATTTCTACCGTTAATTGTACCAGCTAAACTTGTCAGGTTCCCAATCAGACGAGATAGACCATCCAAGTTTCTCGTATGATCTGGGCCGTTGGCTGCAATTTATAGAACACATAAATATGTGGTGTCAAAATCAAGATGGGGATGATGAATTTCACAATAACTGTAGATGGTAATACTAATACTAAACGTTCCAAAAGAAGATATAATTTGAATTTGAATAAGCTCAAAAAGGAAACTTGGGAACACTCAACTTTTCAAGAATTGGTTTAGAAGAGAACAATCACTATAGTACATTTTGACCAAATTTTTATTTTTTGAAAACTCGCTGTCTGGCGTAGGGACCGACTAATCCGAGGGGTCCAATCCCACATTTTGACCAAATATTTCCTGGGTAGCTTTAACTGCCCAAATGATTTCTCTTATGATCGAAATGTTGTGCAATCCTGGGTACTAACAAAAAGGTTGGATGTGCTACTCTCAGAACCATGTGTTCAAACTTTCAGTTGCCGACAAACTCAGATCTTATTAGTTGCTACCTTATAGCTACCACTTGAAGTCTATAACTAGTTATTTTCATTTGACCATAGTTGTCAATCTCAGATAACGGCGCAGAGCAGCCAACCTTGAAACTGGGATAGTGTGTGGCGGTATGGCCGCCATTTGACTATTTATATTTATATCTAAATAATTCATATTTTATAAATAATATCTAAAAGATTCTATATTATGTATAGACAATTATTTATATCAAAATAGTTTATATTTAATTACCTATACTATATATATCTAATCTTTTATTCAAGTAATTACTTTACTATTAGTCAATATTACTATTGTTATTTTGTTATTAAGTTATGGGTCTATTATTACTAAATAATATTTTTTTATTTACTTACGTTACTTGGACATTTTATTATTTGTTTATTATTCTTTAAAAAAAATTATTTGTTTATTATTACCAACTTCTATTGTTTTTTAAAAAGCCTTAGGTTTACAAAGGCCCTTTTTTTTATGATGTCGTCTTTTAGTTGATATTTCTGTAAATTGGGCATTAAAGGCCAAGACTTTGTCTTCTCGTTTAATCTAGTAACTAGTTAGTAGGCCTAAAAGGTATCTTAAATTGTACCAAACATTTGTTCACCATCACACACACAACCATCAGCTACTTGAGCAGCTCAAAAAATTGGAGGATTAGGGAGAAGCAACATAACACTGTAGCAGATTTGGTGTGCCGCGACGGATGCAACCCACAACGTTCTGGCTGTGAAAACCACTGTGGCACTAGCTACTGCTCTGCGCCGCATCAACACTGTCGCGGCGCGAAACACCGCTATTAAACATTAAACCTCTTCATAGAATCCAATTTTGCTACAAAAGTTTCAGCATTGAAGCATGATTCCCAAGAGCATATAGACATTTAGATACCATTAACGGATTGCACTTCAATGACATAATGTCACATGACATTGGCCAATCAAATTGTGACATGTGGCAATGTAATTTTTTAAAACATAAAAGCTTGTGTGTGTGTGTGTGTGTGTGAAAGAGAGAGAGAGAGAACAGTTGAATTGGCTTATATGTCACAACTGGATTGGCCAATATCATGTGACATTCCCGCCATAATGTCACTGAAGTGCAACCCACCATTAACACCTTCACCCATCTTATTTATTCTTGTGATTATCAAATTTCCTTGATCCAGAGAAGAATTAAAGACAACACAATAAGCATTACTTCAGTTTGTAATGTAGAAGCCGAATAAGAAATTACAAATGCAACACGCAACTCACAATGCATATTGGACAATATCCTTAGTAGACTCATCAACAGATAGCTACTGCCTCTTTCTTCATTCGGAGAACCTCCATTAACTACAGCAGTATCAGGATGTGTCTTCCTCCTCCTCTTATTATGGCCTGCAAGACGCCTACGACAACTTCTCTTCCCTTCATCAAACTCTTGAAGAACATGAAACCTGTCATAAATTTAAGAAGTCGCACCAACTAAGGTGCTCATGTAAATATTCTGAAAACTAAAAATGTGTGTAAACCCGGTCTTAACATATTCCAAAATATTAAGAGTTCACTTTTGATGAGTTGGGATCCTCTCCATTTCTCAAAAGAAATGAATGACTCCATTTTGAGAGAGACCGACACAAAAAGTAGATAGTGGGTCCCACCACCAAGTGGACTGCACCATCATTGATATTTTTCAAAAAATTCTTTCTCCAAATGGAGCTCTCTATTTCTTTTGAGATATGGAGAGGATCCTAACCCACTTTTGATGCAATATCAATGTAAAACCTTTTACATAGTCAACCAATCATATATGAGACTTTTTCGATGGTTTTGATTGAAAGCAAACATTTTTTATGATTCGGTAATTATTATTGATTAACTGGGTATAAAATCTTTACACATACCAATTAAATCCAAAAATTAATGTGATGAACATATCATAATCTGAATTGTGATCCTTAAGAAACTATCATTTTACAACCTAACTGACCTGCTACACTGTTGACAGAATCGCTGCATAACACCTCCCACAAGTGCCTTACTAGCCTTAGAATGCACATCACAAACTTTGTGTCGACGATGATAGTCCTTTGCGTTACTAAGATCCGCCCTACAATCCTCCACCTGACAAACAGCACGATTTGAAGTAGGCACAGGCGCAATCTTTGTCTTTTTACCACTCTTTTCCTCCCCATCCATTATAGGGTAAACTTGACCCCCAAGATTCAAATTAAGAGAACCAAAATCATCATTCATCTCCAACCCTTCACCACCAAAACCCCTCCTTCTCTTCTCCAACTCTCTACTTCCTTCACCAGAAACCAAATTATTTGAAACATCAACATTTTCACGTATTTCGGGTAAAAATTGACGATTCCTACAATCCGTCGGCACCGAATTCAGTTGCTTAGCAGTAAAAAGATCACCATCCCATCTCCAATCATTCAAATCCCAATCCTTACTTCCCCTTCCAACAACACCCTTCATCTCAGGCACTACTGCTCCATACAAATGATGATTTTTTCCCTCAAAATCAGCATCCATCATTCAAAAACCCCTCTAAAAATCTACAACCACCCAGATTCCAAATCCACCAAATTAAAATACCCAATTGAACCAATTACATAAAAATCCAAACTTTAATCATCAACTTTGATCTAATACCAAAAACAACAAAACCCTCTAGCATAAACATGGATCCAAATCCAAACAATAGCTACTTACCCAAAACAAGCAAATATGTTAAAAATTACACTGAATTCATATAAAACAGACCCAGAATTGCAAAATTAAAGCTTGCAGCATGAATTTTTCAAAGAAGTTGAAGTAGGATTGAATTGGGTTGAAGAGAAAGAGGTAAGAAAGATAATAGAATAATAGTTAGGAAGTGGAGACAGAAAACATGCGTATAACAAAGGGAAATTAGGAAAAGGTTAGGAAAGAATTTGTCGAAAAATGCTGTTTCTGTGCTGCTGTTGAGACAGTACTTGCCCCTACCTTCTCTCTCTCTCTCTCATGTACTATGTTTTACTTTTGTCTTTCAAACGGTCAATGTTCTTTTTTTACAAATTATATGAAATTTTTTCCGCGTTCTTTTTTACAACTTATATGAAATTTTTACAGTTGTTTATTATTGACCTCATTAAGTTTATAACTATCAATGTTCTTTTTTACAATTTATATGAAATTTTTACCATTGTTTATTATTGACCTCATTACGTTTATAACTATCAATGTTCTTTTTTACAACTTATATGAAATTTTTACAGTTGTTTATTATTGACCTCATTACGTTTATAACTATCAATGTTCTTTTTTACAATTTATATGAAATTTTTACCGTTGTTTATTATTGACCTCATTACGTTTATAACTATCAATGTTCTTTTTTACAACTTATATGAAATTTTTACCGCTGTTTATTATTGACCTCGTTACTCATGATCATTTTCACAAGGATTCAATTTTATTTTTTTAACTATTTGAATTAATCAATACCTCCTTCTATGTCAATTATAAGCAATATTTTACGTTTTAACTTTATTGAATAACTAATATATTTAGTATATATTACGTGCGAGTATATTGTTGGTTCAATAGATCAAGGCTTATATTGTTGGTTCAACCTTATATCTAATTATGATTTTTCTTTTTATAATGTTTTTTTATCAAATTATTTGTATGCATATTTTTTTATTCAATTATAAATAAAAGAGCATTTGTTAGGTTTATTTATTTTTTTACAAAATTTGTTAGGTTTATTTAATAACTAATGTATATATTAGCAAATATATCATTTATTCAATAAATCTATAAAGTAAAATGTTTTTATAATTAAGATCCAATCGAATATCCAGTAAAATGTCATAAACTATTTCTCTCTTGGGTAAAACTATAGTTTATAAACAATCCATGTGAAAATTGTGGTCATAGAAGAGTTGATAATGGTTTACTCATAGCATTTAATTTAGAAGTTAGTCTCATTTTTTTAATTACAATTTAGAAGCTAGTCTAATATCAAATATAATGCTCAAAAAATTCCAATCTCATATATAAAAATGGGTGGATATTTTAACATCAACTTGTGATTACTAACTAATTCAGAGAACTTAAGTTGAATGAATAGGCAAATTAATCATCGAAATTATAGGCTCCAATTTTAATAAGTCTGTTTCACCAGCTTGGGAATTTTTCCTACGATTCAGTTTATGCCTTGTTTTTTATGATTATTATATTTATTAATGATATAATTTTTTTTTACAAAGATATAAAATTAAATTTAATGATATGATATCGTTGATTTGAACCAAAAACAACAACTTTAAAAAAAATAAAAGTTTATCCCTTGTTTGCCTTTTCAAGTCCTAATTTGCAATTATACCACGTCATTAAACATAACTCTACGTCAAAAGTGAATATGATACAACTTAAGAAATAAACTCCAAAATGGATTGACCATGTTTTCGTTGGAATACTATTTAGGTGACTAAAAGAGCTTTTAAGTCTTACAATTATTTAGAGTTTTTCAAAATCAAGATCAACTCTGTGTGGGAGGTTATGGTACTATTGGGGATGTCGACCACTTATGTATAAAATGTGATTTTTCTGGATTAATTTGGTCATTGGTTTTGCGGTGGTTAGGTTTCAACACGGAGAATTTGATTCATATTTAGGATCTTATGCTTCAGTTTGATTTTTTAGAAAGTCTTCAAACAATTGTCGTTCAACAATGCATCTTATATGTCTTTCTTGCATTTGGGAAATTTGAAACAAATCAAATAGACGAATCTTCAAGCATGAGGAGCTCACTTTGAACCAAATTCTTGATTAAGTTTTGAACGTTTTGGTGACTGGAAGCAAAATACGCTACTTTCGCTTTTGAGTATCATCCATGGTGGTTTAACCCCTTTTTTGTGCTTGAGAGCAAATAAAGTTTTATCGGGTACTTATACTTCGTAGACAAAACTCATTCAAAATATTTTTTTATTTTTAAATAAATTGATACAAAAACATGATATGATACTGATTAATTAGAAGAGTGGTACATGCACAACCAAACTTCAGAATGTTCATTGTGTTCACCTTATTTATTTAAATAGATTCCTCGAAATAGTTTAATAAATGCTTAATTATTTTAAGGAAAATGATGGTAACTAGTTAAGTGTTTTTATAATGCTTAATTAATCTTAGGTGTCGGACCACTTGTGAGATTAGGTGTCGGACCTTTTACCGTAGGACAGACAGTCTTAAAAGTTGCGTCAAGCAAAGTGGCCAAACATGAGAAAGCGTGTTCTGGCAATCAACATGCTTTTTATACCATTTGCTTTTGACACTTTCGGTTTTCTAGCACCAGAGGTTGTTGACCTTCTACGTAGAGTTCAAAAGGTCATGCATAACAATGTTATGTCTCCTAGGTCAATGAATGTTGTGGTCACGAGGATTAGTTTTGCCATCCAAAAAGGTCTAGTGGCGCAGTTTGTTGTCTGCTTACCTTCTATTCAAGTGTAAATAATGATTTATATATATAAAAATAAATAAACTAAAAAAAATATCTTTAATAGTACAATTTATTCAAGAATTTTTTTCTTTCAAAAAGTGTTTAATTAAAGAAGAAAGATAAAAAGCACCCAGCTGACTTGAATAAATGGTCATCGAACGTGGACGTTTTTTGCTGTGTCCCATTTGTCTCTCTTTCTCGTTTGTTTCTTCAAATTCTCGCACTCTTTTATTGAAGCTATATTGTGATCTATTTTATCCTTAATATCATTTTATATATGTTTTGTAGATTTTTTTTTATGTTAACTTTTTGGTCTTTAGAAGAATGAAATCTTAATTATCTAAAGATTAGTTGAAAAGTAAATAAACATGTTCAAAATAATTATTCTATTTAAAAATTGAACTCAGATTCTCCTATATAATGTGTTCTGTAATAAAACTCATTAATCGATTGAGTACAATTTCTTAGTTGTCTCATTGAAATTTTTACCACTGCCATTGTTGAAATTTGAAGATTGGTTGCGAAAATTTTCCTTACTGGCTTCACTTGGTCTTTTTCTCCGCTCAATAACATTATTAGTGCTCATTCTTTCTCTTTCTTCATTTTGTCTTCATATGAATTTGCTTTTGATTTTGACAGAAATTTGATAATGGAGTTATATGACCATGTTTTTCCATTATAAGTTTTGAATACTGAAGTTGGTTACATATAAAAAAAAAATTATCTTCATTTTTCTTGTAACAAAAAGATTAAGGAGAAAAAAAAATAAAAAAAAGAAGATAAAGAGAGAGGTAGAAACAAATTTTGAAAGGAGAAACAATGAGAGGAAAGAAAGGATCCAATTTGATTTTGAATTTGACTTTTACTTTTCTCACCCTATGCTATTCTCGCTCGCCTTATAAAATTTTCAAAAATAATCTTGGTTCGTATTATATAATCCTAACCAGATTGTTAGCATTGGGATTCTAAAATCCGAAACATTACGAACTGCATTTTTTTGTATTGTATTTGATGACAAAGGTCTCTGTTAACCGTCGTAAAATCCCCGCATAAAATGCAAAACAATTGCAGAAATTCTATGAACTGTCTGACCATGACACATATAACGCTAAAAAAATTCCAATCTCATATATAAAAATGGATAGATATTTTAACATCAACATGTGATTACTCTCGTAACAAATTCAAAGAATCTAAGTTGAATGAATAGGCAAATTAATCATCGAAATTATAGCCTCCAATTCTAATAAGTCTGTTTCACAAGTCTGGGAATTTTTCCCACGATTTAGTTTATGCCTTTGTTTTTTATGATTATTATATTTATTAATGATATAAAATTAATTTTAATGATATGACATCGTTGATTTGAACCAAAAACAACAAATCACAAAAAAAAAAAAATACATTTGATGAATGAAACTTAAGTTTTCTTTTTCAAGTCCTAATTTGCTATTATGCCACGTCATTAAACGTAACTCTACATCATAAATGATTATGATACAACTTAAGAAATAAACTCCAAAATGGATTGTGGAAGAAAAACCATGTATCCGTTGGAATATTATTAGGGGACTAAAAGAGCTTTTAATCTTACAATTATTTAGATTTTTTCATAATCTAGATCAGCTCTATGTAGGAGGTTGTGGTACTATTCAGGACGTCGACTATAACACCCCAAAAATTACATGTAATCATTTAACGAAGTTAATTAGAAGTATTCTTGATTTTATGATTATAATGATGTTATGATTCTAGAATATTATGTTAGATGAAGAAATAGATTTATGATAATTAATGACGTGCTAGGAGGATTATTATGATAGAGGGGAAAAATAAATAAAATATAGAGGCGGGAGGTGTAGAATAGAAGTTTTAATTGAGTGGGAGAGGGAGAAGTAAAAATAATAGAAAATATAATGGAAGGAATAATAATATGAGGTTAACTCAAATATAAATAGAGAATTAACAATCAGAGTTGTCACTGTTGCTGAAATGTAGAAACAAGAGAAGCGGAGAGAAGAAGAGGAGAAAACCCTAATTCAAGATAAGAGTGCCAAAGTCAAGAGTTTAGAGATTCGAGGTAAGGGGGAAGTTCCTTTCACTTTAGGGTATCTTAATCTGTGATGGGGGTATCTTAGTTTTAGTATGATATGTTGTTAAAATGTGAATTATGATGAAATTATGGTGATGAATGAAGGTAATGATGTTGTTGAATGAATGAAATTTAAGGAGATTACTGTAGGGTTTATGAATTGAAAATTTGACGTACAAAAGAGTAGGTAATCGGTAAGATAATGAAAAAGCTAGTGTTTAGATGATAGGGTAACCCTAGGTAATGTTTCCTCATCAGTTACTCGGAAAAGCACCTACTTCATATCCCCTTTTAACATCGTCTTATACCCTGTGCTCCTCCATTTTCAGATATCAAACCATTGTTTCGTTTTGAATCGTCAATCTTTGAACTCTCTACTTTTATTCGTGGGAAGGGAAAAAGTGAGTAAAAACCCTTGAGATTAAAGGTTCGGGGGTTGGTTTCGAGAAGGGAAGGTTTGACGCACCCTAAACG
>Ga0228711_1004385_pt1 | contig 21732 bp, 10 predicted proteins | sample MedpolnodulmetaG_2_FD_177996 | JGI IMG/M metagenome (GOLD analysis project Ga0228711, IMG submission 177996) | Root nodule microbial communities from Medicago polymorpha collected in Santa Monica, California, United States - brown nodules | ecosystem: Host-associated > Plants > Roots > Nodule...
AATTTAATTAATCAAAAATATAAATTTTCCAAATGGAATATTATTGTATTTCTTTTTGCTAGTACAAAGAATACAAATAATACATATAAATAAATTGAGCATATTATTTATTTATTAAAAAATAAATAAATAAGTAAATGTTAGTGAACGTCATATATTATCAAATGATTATGTATATTTATACATGGAAATTGATAAGGGTCAATGGTTGATCATATATGTATATATAATTACATATAATTATATAATTATGTGGAATTACATTGGTCAATGGTCATCTTAGTAGAAAAATGGTTTTTCAAATAAATTAGCATTATCATGTGTTAATTGTTTTTATAAGGATTGACCATATGAAATTAAAAGGTCATTAAAATGAGTCAACGCATTCTATTTGACAGTAGTGTGTGTGACCTATAAATAGACCTTAAGTAATTTGATCAAGACACACAACAAACAACAATACAAAACATAAATATGCTCTAGTTTTTTTTGTTCCACTACTCAAAAGTTGAGGGTAAGAATTGGTCTCGGTGTGGATACACGTAGAGTCTTCACATCTTTGAAGAATTTTTCATGCTTCAAGAATTGATACAAAGGTAAACTTTTAGTATCTAATTTATAATTTTATAATTTAAGCGCAAAATAGATCCAAAATTTATTCCGTTGCATGTGTTATGAACACTATTTTTACTACAACGGGGGCACCAGTTAGCATTTCCCATAAAATAATAACAACCATAGCCTCTTACATTCTTTGGCTAATTGCACAAGCAGACATGGCAAGCAAAGAAAAACATGATCATCACTGCACTAGAACTGTGTTAAGAGAGAGTCTTTAAGGAACAAAATAGGAGATGGAGGCTCTATTTGGCAAAAATAGTGGATAGCTGATAAGCTAACTGATAGTTTATAGTTGATGACTGATAGGTGATAGCTTATAGCTGATGGCTGGTGACTGATAGCTTATAAACTATTTGAAGTGTTTGGTAAAATTAGCGGTTCAACTAGGTGATAAATGTAAAAAGACATGAAAGGTCATCTTTAATTCATAATAAAATATATATCCATTATTATTTAAGTATTTAGTATTTTTTTGAAGTAATTTAAATTTATTAAATTAATTTTTATTGGCTAACATTTTATTTTATATTTATTTTAATTACGTGTTTGTTCTTTATAAAACAATTATATGTAACAATAGACTGTTATCAGAAGATATTATTATATGCATTTGTTTAGAATAATTATTATTAAATGTTTTATTAACAATAATACATAGTTACACTTCTTGCAAAAAAAAATAATAGATACTTACAACGAACAATATCTCTTGAAAAAAATTAATGAATATTATATGTACTATATTATTAACAACGGAATGAATATTTTAAAAAACAACGGAATGAAAAAACTTATTGATAAGGGTAGAAATAAACATATTCACAACGGAATGAAAAAATTACTTATATATTGGAATGAAAAAAAAAATGAAAAAACTTATTAAAAGTTTGTTGCAATGAAAAAAACAGTGGAATGTATATACAGGCAGTGAAATAAACACGCGGTGAAAAATTTTGTGCAACAGGACCATCACACAAAGGCAGTGAGATAAATAATGGAAGGATAAAAATGGGTTCCGATTAAAATAATAAGGGTATGAATGGAAGAAATATTGATAAGCTATAAACTATAAGCTCAAACGCTACTTGGAATAGCGTCTGAAAAATAGCTTATAAGCTCGTGAAATAAGCTATAAGCTCATTGTAAAAAACTGTTACCAAACAAAGATTTTTTTGTTAGACGAGCTTATAAGCTATAAGCTCATTCAGTGGCCTTACCAATAAACCCTTTGACTCTGTTTGGTAAAAATAGCGGATATCTGATGACTGAAAACTGGTAGCTGATAAGCTAACTGAAGTATTTGGTAAAACTAGCGGTTCAATTAGCTGATAAATGTAAATGACATAAAGGGCATTCTTAATTCATAATAAAATTTATATCAATTAATATTTAAGTATTTTGTAATTTCGTCATCTAAATTTTTTTTTTTTTTGGTAGTGACCGGAGTTTGAACCCCGGACTTTGCATATTTTATGCATTGTCCTAACCAACTGAGTTAAGCTCACGAGGACATCTAAATTTTCTTTAAAAAAGTACTTTAAATTTATTAATTTAATATATCTTTTATATTATATATTAAATTAAAATTTATTCACTAAAATTTTATTTTATATTTATTTTCATTTAAGTGTTTCTACTTTATAAAACAATTAAATGTAACAATAATCAGTAACCAGAAAGTATTATTATTATATGTATTATCAACAACAATGAATAGTTATACCGAATAATATCTTCTTGAAAAAAAAAATATAAGTTATTATATGCATGATAAGTGGAGCTAAAATAATTTCATTTAGTTCAAAATAATGAAAGGCATAATTTCAATAAAATGTAACACAACTGATAGTATATATTTTAAAGAACAATACATTGAAAGTATATTGTTTCGTCACTTTTTTTTTTAAGGTATATTGTATAAAAAATTACAACGAAAGGCCAGAGAATAAAAAAAATAACACTAATAATACATATATTTTTCCGTCAGAGGATATATTGTATTTTTTTTTGAAGTAACACTTATATTATATTGTTCCGTAAAAATAAAAAAGGTATATTGTATAAAGAAATTTTTTTTTTGACAAATATATTGTATAAAGAAAATTAGAAACAAAGTCTGTTGGTGTAATAATGTGGTATTTTAAATTATAGATGTAATAAATTATAATGGGTAACATGGATTTTACATAAAAATGTAAGGGTAAAAATGGAGGAAAAAATGATAAGCTATAAGCTATAAGCTCAAACACTATTTGGAATAGCGTCTGAAAAATAGCTTATAAGCTCGTGAAATAAGCTATAAACTCGTGATGAAAAACCATTACCAAACAGAGTTTTTTTTGTCAAATGAGCTTATAAGCTATCTGCTATAAGCTCATTTGATGGCCTTACCAAACAGACCCAGAGAAATAATTTTTAAGAAAAGGCAGACTAATTAATTGTGTTATAGTTAATAGAGAAGAGAAGGAAAAAAAAAATCATTTTTCAAGAAAAAGAGTCATTAATAATATTTAGAGAAACCCATGAAGTAGTGCATTAATCACCCCTTATCCTATGCAATCTTGTACAGGTTAGAAAAACTCTTTAAAATATATCAATGGTTTATATTGAAGTTGTGTAAGTTGGAGCAATATATTTAGTGGTCCAAACTAAACATTACCTTATAGAAGAGCTCTAGGTGAACAAGCATGAGGAATATGGCTTACAAATTATTGCAATATTAATTTTCAATTTCAATTATTATGGGACATGCATTCCAGGAGCTGTGAACCTTCCATGAGTCCATATTGAGTAAACGCTTGATCAAGAAGGAGGTATCAAAATAAACAAAGATTGTTTTGAAACTTCGTAGACATTTTATATTATCAGTTGCAACAGATTAGAGGGTGAGTTATGGAACACAGTCATAAGTGGTCTCGGTAAACAAATGCTTAAAGATCATAAAAAAATTTCAATGATGGTGGATGATACTCTTAAGTAAAAATCATGACCAAACCCTAGGGTTTAAATTCCAATAACGCGGATGATACTCTTTAGAAGTAAAAATAATGGCCAAACCCTAGGGGTTTGTTTAAGTTCATATTGATACTTGTGAGTTTGTATGATAAATGCTTCTTGATCGATTATCGACGAGGAGGAATTTAACTAAAAGATGAGTTTTTATTGGTGTTGAAGAACCGTCGTGCTTATTGTGTATGGGGGCGAGGGAGTCGGAGGAGCATATATTTGCTAGATGTTCCAAAGGTTGTGCATGCACTCTCAGAAGGAAAGTGACTCAAAAGGTATGATGTTGGTTTGCCAAACAACTTCACGATCCATTTGAATGGCGGAGAAATGATTTAATTTTTTCTTCGAAGAACCCAATGGTTTCTGAGGTGGTGGGCAAGATTCAAAATTCGTAATGGCAATGGTTTTTGGTTGAAAAGATAGTCCTGATACGTTGATTTAATACTATTTTTATTTTATTTGCTGTGAAAAAAAATTATAGGTATTCTACCATCAAGATGCATCGATAACCATTAAAGGCAAAATTTAGGATATTGGCCGAAAGTGATCAACAAACGGTAGCAAATTAAGAAGTTCAATTAGATACCAATGTGTAGACAAAATTTTTAAGTTTTCTCTGCAAATGAGCGGAGAACTTAACTTTGATTCATGAATGAAACAATTTTTGTTATATTTTACTTACCTCTTGACCGAACTCCAGATTACCAGAGTGCTCTTCCCTTATACATAAGGATTAACAACAAAAGATTACTAAGTTCCACCTAATGTATGTGTTAACAAGAGGCAAGAGCATTTCAAATACTTGAGTTTCCAGCGACTAGATAAAGTTTGTCTCAACCCAAATCCAAACAAAATCCATCAAAGAAGACAAACACAAGGTTATTACCTAAGGAGAGAGTCAAATGGGTTTAAATACAACTCATAAAAAGAGAGAATGAATGACCTTTACTCCTACTTAGCAACTAATTATTGAATGTTCGATGAATTTGTTTTGACTATAGAATTTAACAAGATTAAAGTGGCTTGAATTTCACTAACAAGATAGACTGTACTATAAATTAAGCATCTTATTTATTGATAGTGGTATGTTTGAATTTCTTGATTATATAAACTTAATGACTTCCCAATTCAATCTTCTTATTTTTAGTTAAACTAGAAGACTGAATTTGTAGTGGTTAGTAATTTCTTACGTGTCATTTTTAGTGTAGTATGTATCCAACAATATGAACACAATCATTTTAGTAAGTTTGAGATCTGCATATATCTTCCAGTGTACACTCATCATCTGAAAGTCTCACTTTAAAATTATGCAATGTGTTGAGAGAATGACCATAGATTCTACTAAAGAATATTTTTGGGGACAAAAGCATAATGAATAGGGACGTGTCTTTTACCTACTCATACCATCTTGGATTCTGAATAGTGGTTTATAGCTAGTTCATATATATCCATATATAGACATTATGGATTCTGTATGATTGTGTAAAAAAAAAGGGATTCTATATGATCATGAACTAACACCGTGTCAAATTTAAGCATGCTAATTTTGAGTAGGCTAGTACACACTATAGTCCTCGTGACTATCACTATCTAAATCAAGCATGGCATTGGTAAAGGTAGCAATCATCAAAAAAAGAAAGTAACAAACACATTGATAAAGAACAAGGTGTGACACCATTGAAAGATAACATAGTCCTTTAGATACGTGTTGATATGTTTGATCTTTGGTTGGTGTGGATGAAGAGTACATATTGGGAGATGTCAACTCCTTAAATAGATATTCGTACATCAAATGATTAGTCTCTAGCTTCTGACCGAAAACATTGGACAACCAAAAGAATGATATTTCATAAGACAACATTGCATTTTTTTGGTTATATAATTGGATAAAAACATAACATAGAAAGAGTATTTACAAATTGAAATTGTCCGACATAAGTAGTTTGGTTAGTAAGATAAAAGACAACGATGGAGATTTCGGGTTCGATCCTGAAAGTTAAATAAAAATTAAATTTACTAATATTTGTCTATAAACAATATGGAAAATGCTGAAGAAGAAAAAAAAAATAGAAATGTAAGTTGAAAAGTGATAAATTCAACTTTTTACAAGTTTAAGAATCGTTTTCAATGCAAAGCTACTATACTTTTAACTACAAATGCATAGTAAAACCTAATTAATTTTACTGCCTCGTCTGTAGTTGGTAGCTTAGTATTGAATGGTTGACCAGAGACAGCTTGAAGATTGTCCAACTTCTTATTTTTCCACTGGTTTTCTAGATATCTCGGGTGGGGACTAGATATCTCTTGTAGAATATGTTCTTTTAGCAGCTCTTATAGTTTTTAAGTCAATGGGGTGATCCTTTAACCTTATAAAACTTGAAAGGTTATGATGCTTAAAGAAGAATTTTGTAGTGTTATTCAGGAAGACTCTTGCTAGGAATAACATCCTTTTGGAGATATCTATCTATTTGTGGAGTACTTCTTTTTGAGGAACTATTTGTTACTTTTTATATGTAGGTAGATTGATACACATGTACATCATAAATATCAATGGCACATAATATACCAGATAGCTATTTGTCTTGTTTTAGAATTTGTATTCTAAATTGAGTTGCTTTTTAGGGTGAAGGACCAATCAAATCTATCATCCCACACAAAGGACGGGTAATTTTGGGGATAATATTACAATATATAAATTTTGTTTAAAAAAATCGGGAAGATTAATTATTATTTTTTAACATGGAGTAAAATTATTATTAAAAAAAAGGACCTTGGCCCCTCTTGGTTAAAAAAGGACAATAATAACTGATAACTATTCTATAACTTCCTTAAAAAAAAACAGTTCTATAACTATTTTAAATCAATTAAATTGTTTCTCTTTTATTAATAAATTTTTGTGTATACTTGTAAGAGATTTGTGGTTCTAGGGGTGCCGATCTAGTTGAATTATGGACGATTCCACCACCCTGCGATCCCGGGCATTCGCCTGGACTCAGTCGATATTTTCTTTATATATGGCCTAACCCAATAGCCCATTAATCCCCTTAAAAAAATTTGGGCAAATTCTGAAATTTCTCACACGCGCCCACAACATAAACACATTCTTCTTCTTCTTCACCTTTCTGCCTCTCTCTCGTCTTAGCTCTCTGTCTCTTTTCTTGTTCAATCTCTCTTGTTATTTGGTTGTTAATTTCTCAGTTCTCACTCACTCTAAAGTTAAGTCAATTGATTCTCCAATTTCTCCTTCCTTCCTTGTTTTAGGGTTTTAAAATTGGAAATTGTGTTAATTGAAAAACTGGATGTATAAATTATACAATTTCTCCTTCCTTCCTTCCTTGTGTAAATTATCATTTACATAGCATTCTATTTTGTACATTTTTTGTTATTTTGTGCATTGCCTGCATGAGGTGTGAATCATCATAATATGTGTGATTACTAATATCAACTATCAAGCTTGAACGTATTCTTTCCAACTATATTTAATGAAGCCGTTTCAGTTTCTTCTTTTACTGTCAGTTAAACTAATATCTAATCTATGGACTGTTCAACAAACTAAATGCTAAAATATTAATTAATGTTAAAAAAAATATTAATTAATTTTGATGAATAATTGAATCACATTTGTTAATCCTATAGGACGGAAATAGATATGATGAATTTCTTCCCTTTGTTTAAAAGCTAAAAGCACGACAGAGCCTGATGAACGTAATTGTTGTTTTTTAAACTTGCTATGTGAATTGAATATTAACTTTGGATCACTAAATTTCAGAGATGAGGATGTTTTTGGTTGATAGAACAAGTATTGAGAATGTGAATGTTGTGCAACCAGAAGCCGAAGTAGAAGAACCACCGCCTAATGTCACTTGATGATGTTGATATTATTCAAACGTTCACCGCAAAGAGGTCTTGGAAAGGGCATTTACCTCCTAATTTTCTTTAGCACACTATTGGTAGATTATATTTCATATCTCTTATTTCAAATTGTACTTTTGTTGACAAAATGACAAGTTTCTTTTATTTCGATTTATGACTATTTATATATTATGTCACATGTGAATTTGCGGTTAAAATTTGCCTAGACTCTATAAAATTTCTGACTCCGCCACTGGTTGGAACATCTATTATCACTTTAATACAAGTTCATACTCTTGCTTTAACTAAAAAAATATTGTATTTCATTGTATATTTATATTTTATTGTAAAATATTATTTTAAATTAACTCTTTTTTTGGTGAATATTAAATTAACTCGTTTGTTTCTGTTTTGTAATATCTATATTCTTTTTATATGTTTTTAAATTTGAATTTGAAAAAAAATAGGATGTTGAGTGCAACTAAAATAAATAGGTAGTTTTCAAATTTTATATAACTATGGCGTGAATTTAAATTTAAATTTGAGAAAGAATGAGTTATTAAGGGTAATTTGTCATATATTTTTTTTGACAATTTTGAGTTCCCTTTATATACTGATATAAATTATAAGATCAAACTCTTAATTTACTAATGAAATACATATATGGATGGAATGATAGGCCACAAGGCAGACTTAAATCTTAAATTTTTTGATATAGCAGACTTAAGACTTAGTTCGGTCTAACATATTTCCATACTTAAATACATGGACTACATAAGAACCCTTTTCCATAGAGTGAAAAGTTTATGAATGTAAATTTTACATGAGCTTTTTTTATTTAACTTCTTAATAAACTTTTGTGTATATAGCTTCAGAATTGGTACTTAATAAACTTTTGTGTATATAGCTTCAGAATTGGTAGTTAGTCTCACACAATGCAAGGTGCCAAATGAAAACTGGAATATGACCGCAGAGAACTTTTAAGAAAGGAAAGACAATTTTTTTTTGAGAAAGAAAGGAAAGACAAATTTATTTTAATTGAAAATCACCCTTAAATTGATTACGTACCCTCCACATTTAGGGTGACACTTGCCTTCTCTGAGTTCATATATGTTGCAAAAAGAAGAAAGAATAAAACATATTGTCAAATAAAGATAATCTAGTTTCAACATTCTTATTGCATCAATATATTTCATCTACATTGTTAACAACGTTGTTGTACATGCATGTACTGAGAGGAATTAATGCGTATTTATTTATTTTTCCTTGTACATATGATTTTATACACAAGATTACTTTTTTACTTTTGGGATAAAATGTTGTAAGAGAATGTGTATCTTTTCCCTCCTCATGCCATCTGGGATTCTATAAACATCAGGAACAAAACATCGTGTCAATTATATATACATGCATACTGATTGTGATCAATAGATAGAGTCGTGGCCTAGCTAGTCACATGAAAATCTAAATCATGAATATAATTATTGACAAATGTAACGGGGCATCTATATCTATCTATCTATATATACACACACATACATATATGCACAACTCGACGATTAGTCACCATTTCAAATTTAATTATCGGTTCTAGTTTTTTAGTGAGAGAAACTTCACATTCTCTCTAAGTTCTTTTCTCTTTCATTCATCGGAGATTTCGTTTTGAATAAATTAATATCGTTTTAGTTTTATAAAAAAAAAAAATCACCATTTCAATATTCTTATGTACACAATGATCAAACTGCATCAGATTAGTGATTCCAAAAAAAACCAAAAAGAAAAGAAAATATTATAACAAAGATGTACATACTTTTTTCTTTTTGCCAAGATAACTTTTTTCCCATATCATGTAACAAAGTTTTTAAGGTAGTTAGTTTATTTTTTAATTTTTTTTTAACAAATAAGGTAGTTAGTAATTACAACTAACTTTAATGGTATCAAGCTCTGGTTCAGTTTGTGAGGCGAGGATTGTCCCCACTTATAAACATATTACTAGATCATCTTCTATCTGATGTGGGACTCTTAACACACCCCCTCACGACCAACACTATTGGGCTTGGTTCGTGGACATAAATGGTGGGTGATGATCCGATAGCGGAAACCTGATAGCAGATGGCCCAATGGATCTTGAAGAGGCTCTAATACCATCTTAAAAATGGTGATTGAGTCTAATACAACTCCACAAAATCGACTTGTGAGGTGAGTATTAGAGATATAGGTTAGTTACAAGTTAGCATTAGTCTTATAGTAGTATATATAGTTGTAACCACCTCATTAGAAGGTATCTCTTATCATTTGTATCATTCACTTTTATCATCAATAGAAAGATTCTCTGAGTTTTCTCTCATTCCTTCATGGATATCATGTTTCCTAACAGTGAGGATTACCCCCACTTATAAACACATTGATAGATCATTTTTTATCAGATGTGGAACTCTTAGCAACCACCACCACCACCAATGATCACAACCCACTTCTCCGACCATCGCCAACAACCCCCAACAACCGATGCCCACTACTCTCACCATTGCCAATCAACAACCACTTCAACTACCGTCGTCAACTACCACCCTAACCATCTCTGAATGCAAATTTTAGACCACCACTCCGGCCTGACCTGCAATCACCGCTATGACCATATGTCGACGTCGCCTTTGGCAACCACCACTCTCACCATTGCCAATTGAGTAGAAATGAAAACCAAAAACGACCGAAATAAACATCCCGTTATTTTCATTTGTTTTAAGTTAATTAATTATTTCCTAATACATTATCATAATCATTTTTTGTTTTTGTTATAAAAAAACAAAAACAGCTATGTGAGAACCCCAAAACTGAAACGTGATTCTTTTCTTTGTTGTCTGTAATGTTTTTAGAGTAATGTTAACGTGTGTTTGTCCCTCAATTTGCTATATTTAGCATAGTAGCATATGAAAAAACATACCAAAATTAGAAGGTGACTAAAAATATATGTCAAATACTCTACTTTTCCCGTATCTCACCCCACTCCACTACTTGTATAAATCCCCATCTCTTTCTCTCCATTAATTCCACCTACCACTACTTTGCCACTTCCTTACTTTTATTTTTGCTTGCTACTTGCTACCTATAGTATAGGCTAGTATTCACTTCCCATTCCTATATACATTCTTTATTTGTAGCCTTAGGCCAAATCTTAATTCTTTCATTCCTTCCTTCCATAGTTTTGCTATTTGTAACCACTATTTTGGTGGAGGTGCACGATGAGAAACATGGCAAGCTCACGAGGTAATATTGCAGCCATAGTTGGCGTCGGCCCTAATCTCGGCCTCTCCATCGCTCGCAAGTTTGCTCATGAAGGTTACACCGTCGCCATCCTAGCCCGTGACTTAGGTATGAATTAATGTATTTTCTTCTATTATATGTTCATCCTATAACATACTTTTTGGACAAACACGTTACTATTATCGTTGACTCAACTTTCTCTTATAAAACACAGTATCTACTTAAACATATATTAACATAATAATACAAAATATTACTATTATTCCTGTTTGATTTAGCTGAAAGGAGATGTGATGTGATGTGATGATGATGCAGGGAGGTTATCAAGATTTGCGGATGAAATAGCAAGGGAAGAAAAGGCACAAGTGTTTGCTATAAGAATTGATTGTTCAGATTCAAGAAGTGTAAGAGAAGCATTTGAAGGTGTACTTTCACTTGGATTTGTTGAAGTTCTTGTTTATAATGCTAATTATGAGTCACCTCTACAATCCAAACCAACTCCTTTTCAACGTCTCTCAATCCAAACTTTCCAAACTTCCCTAGCCGTTTCATCCCTCGGCGCCTTCAACTGCGCTCAACAGGTAGTTAGTCTACTCTGTGTTCCACCATATCAAATGTTTCTGTCGTATTCAATTTATTTGATTAATAAATCATTATCATATAATAGTATGATGAAGTTAAATAATGATTTATGAATCAGGTGCTGCCGGGAATGGTTGAAAGAGGAAAGGGAACAATTCTATTCACTGGTTGCTCTGCTTCTTTAAATGGCATTGCTGGATACTCTGAACTATGTAAATACTATACAATTATATATTTTTTCATTTTATTTATTGGATTGATTATGTTTATTTAATTTAATTTAAGCTTATAAGAGAACATTGCATTGCATGTGGTGTGTGCATGAGACAGGCTGTGGGAAATTCGCTTTGAGAGCACTATCACAATGCCTTGCTAGAGAATTTCAGCCTCAAGGAGTGCATGTAGCTCATATTATTATCGATGGTTTTATTGGCCCACCAAGGTGCGTTTCGTTTGTTTATTTGTTCCTAGATCTTCTTTCCCTTTTCTTTTCCTCTCATTCATATTCATTGGGATCTTGATTTCACCTACTTGCATATATTTCATTCCATCATATTTCCTATTCTAATTCCACTATAACTAATCTACATCTATGAAGCACAAATATTTCTCAGATTAGGTGTATCTCAGTGTCGGATACTTATCGTGTCCGACACCGACACGATACCGACACATATAATTACACGAAATCATGTGATTTTTTCAAATTATTAACAATGTTGGCTTTCAGTGTCTGTGTCGTATCTGTATTTCATAGATATACATACGCACAAGATTTATGAATCATATAAGATTTAAAATTTGCATATATTGTTAAAAGTTCTACATGGAACGAGATAAAACGTCAATTTTTCAGGTAACAAATCGATTTTGTAAGATTTGAGTTAAGTTTATCATAAATTTCTAAAATGGTATCAGTGTCTATCTCTGTCACACCTGATTACCTCTATGCGACTAGTTTACTTAGGGCGGTCATCATGTTACATGTAGGTTATGTGAGGGAGAATAAGGTTTTAACCTATTATGTAAATGAATTGTTATGTTATGGGGTGCAGAGGATCATCGGCAACAACGACATCGTCGCGAGGAGGAGGAAGTGGTGGTGAGGGTGTTATGGACCCGGATGCATTGGCTCAAACATATTGGCATATACACGTTCAGGACCGGAATGCATGGACCCAAGAAATGGATGTTCGTTCATCGAACTTCTAGTAGCAACTAGCAACAACTACTTTGTCTAATCTTCCCCACCAGTCCGTAATTTGTGTCGCTGCATTATTTTCATGTCTCTCTTTTGCCGTCAATCATGTCGTTGTTGATGTCAGAGCATGAACCATGAATTAATTCATGATTGGCTAGTGTGCTATACTCTTTGTGATTTTGTGTGTACAAAAATTAATTACACGTTACTATTATTGTTTTGCTTAAGTATTTACTGTAATCATTACATAAAGGAAAGAAAAAAAAAGATCCATTTAAGCATCTCAATGCTTAGAACTTGTGTTGTTTATTGGGTCTACTATTACAATAGATAACATTGTTATTTGTAAGAGATAAGTATATAAGTATATGAGTTTTCCATGTTGGATCAAAATAATTCTTATGAACAGTTTCTTACATAAGTTAAATGCATCCAAACTAGTTATGATTAGTGACTAATTTGTCTGGTAATGGGTACAAGTTGTCTATGATCATGGGAGTGGGGTCTTAAGGGACCAACATTGGAAAAGTTAAGAGGATCAAAGGTTGGGAAGGGGACATGATTGCATGGATAAAAGCTAGAATTCGTGTCCTCATTTTGGACATAGAAAACTATGTGTACTTGGTTGAATTCAATCTCCAATATTGTTTGAGTTTGAGTGTCGACGTTCTTTTAATATTTTCTTTTGAGGGACTTTTAATTTTATTTTTTTTGGTTGAATGTCATTTACCTTTTGTTTGAGAGTTTAGAGGCCAAGAGAAATGTTTATTTGAGTACATCCCAAATAAAAAATGTTGGGGCATATAGATTAAAAGATTATACTATTAAAAAGGGTGCCAAAAACTTAATACAATTATTAAAAATATTGATAACCGCCTACAGTGGTAAAAATGAAAGGTCCGTGCTTGGACCCTTTTTAAAAGGGTGCATATTAGAGGCACCCAATTAAAAAAAGTAATTAAAATATTTATCTTTTAATTAAATAAATTTCACATGAAGCGTTCATGTAAGACATGACCTTGAGGATAAAGGAAAGATGAGAATGAGAAGGGGAGAATAGCCCTCCACCATACATGTATATGTTTTTTAATTCTTGGATCCATCGGATACAGTTTTGGATACGAGTAGAGCTATCAAAATAGATCAAGTCGATACATTAGTCTAAACTTTCTCCTAAATAGCGAGCCTAAAAAACAATTTAGCCTTTTTGACTGAGTATATTTAACTCATATACAAGCCGGCCCATTTCAACATATGTGATTTTTGAAAAAAAAATGGTATTAATAAAAACATAAAAGTTAATTTGGACCAGAGCCGAACTAGCCCATTGACAGCAATAGGTACGAGTACGGATACAAGATACAACAAAAAAATTTAAAAAAAGGTTAAGGTATGACTACGTCAGTTTTTTGAAGAAAAAACTAAATAATGTTTTTTTTTTTTTGGTTACTAAAACTAAATAATGTTTGATTGCATTATTTAGTTCCCTTTAGAAACTAAATAAAAATAAAGCTTGATTACATTTTTGACCCTCCTATTTTCACTTGCTCATTGAATTGGTCTCTCCATTTATGCACTAAAAAACGATGATGTGACAAGTTTTAAACGACGTATCATACCGCTAGATGACCTGGAATGATCAACAACCATGGATTACTAGAAAACACCATAATAAAATCAACTTAAATATAATATATCACCATTTTAAGTTTAAAATTTGAAAGAGGTCCAAAAATTGAGTGATTTCAAAATGGAAAGACAAATTTCATGAGCGAGTGAAAACAGGGGACCAAAATTATAGTTAAGCTTTTTTTTAAGGAAATATAGGAATAGATTAAAACAACTTAAAATATTAAAATAAGTTTTTTTTTTGTAAAGCCGAAAATATATTTTAAAGAAACAATTAAAGCATATCGAATGTTACAAAATTGACAATCACAAAAACAACACCAAAAAACAAAAGCGTCTCCAAAAAAGCACAAAGAAGAATTGAAAATCATATTACAGACGAAATCACAACTAGACATATGAGTGGCTGAGTACTCTATCTATAGAAATCATATGAATTTTATTTTAGTTTTTGACTTGATCCATTGACCAAACCAAAGTATTTACCATGTCTAAAGGTGTAGGAATTAAGCAATCCTAATTACCAAACACCACAATGTTATGATGCTTCCAAATTAACCAAATGCATGCCAACTAAATTGCATGAAAGCATTCATTTACTTTTTCCCTTGAGAAACCAAACCGATAAATTGAATTGCATAACAATAGAAATTATTTGTCATTTGTCATTGCACAACTAATTTGTAACATAGATAAGACATCCATCGATAATTTTGCAAAAACTGAACAATCAAAACACAAACGTTTAGCTGTTTCATTCAGATTAAAATCAGCCAAACAAGAAAGCGATGTTAAATTTTGCATCCCTCTTCGTAATAAATTGTCTTTGGTGGAAAAGCGATTTATTTAATAATCTTCAAGCAAACAATAAAATCTTCAAAGCAACCAAATTATTCCAAATGACTCTATAAAGGGGAATCCGCTAAATCTTCAAAATTTGATATCAACTTGTAAGCTTCTTTAACATAATACATATTCCAAGTATATTCCATATTATCGTGCAAAGAAATGTTATACAATAAAACAATACACTCCTCTACCAACTCGACCTCCCAAACAAATAAATCACCTCTCCAACTCCAACAATCTCCCACAACACCGATACCTTACATCATATCCTTCACATAAACTAATTTTTTGTGGTTCTTGATATGAAGTTTTAATTATTTCTAACTAATTTTGTAAAGATACAATATTTTATTGTAACTAAATACATAGAAATTATGCAGAAATCGTAATTATTAAAAAATAAAATATTTAATTAAAATAAAACTGGATAAAAAAAATGACTAGACTATAAAAGCTCTCATATAATAGAGTAATGATATATGTACAATCCTTTTTAGACAACTATTGGGACAAACTTGCCATTCTTTCATTTCATTGGTCAAAAGCAATAAAGAGAGAAAAAGGAAGAGAGAGAATAAGAATATAATGTGAGTATGAAGGAGAAAGTTGTCAAAAGTTGTATTAATGTGTACCAAAATGGTTGTACAAATATCATTTCTCCATATAATATAACGCAAGATAGTTAAATTATCCAATTTTCAACAAAAACATTACAATAAAAAGTTAAAAAGTCAAAAATGGTGTTTGGTTAGAATAATAAAGAAACTGAAATTTGAGAAAACTATAAATTTCACTCAAAAATGAAATAATGAGGAACTCAAAAACTACCTAATATGAAGGAACTCAAAAACTACATCGAGAGAGGACTTTAAAAGGTTTTGAAGCGCTTTGAATCAATTTTCAAATCATTCCCATCTCTTCATAACATTCTAAAAGCAAATAAAATATTAGTTATAAATGTATTCTCATTTCATCATTTTGAAAAATATTCTAAGGTGAATGAGTTTCCTTCATTATTATCTTTCCCCACTCCCCTACAAAGTTATCTCCTCCCCTTTTCTCTAAACTTCCAAAGAAATGTTTGAGAGATTTGAGGGAAGGGTTTTGATGGAAGCGGAGGAATGAAAAAGAGAGATAAATATTTCATCTTATATGAGAGAATATTTTTTTAGAGAATAAAAAGATAATTTTTATATGAATAATATATTTTTAATTTATAGAGTAATATAAAAAGAATTTGAAGAATTATTCTAACCCTAAAAACTATCCTCGAAGACATTTTTATTTTGAGTTTTCTCATATTGGAAGAGTTTTGTATTATGAAGAAAATTAAATCTCATATTTAAGGAGAAAGTCTTGTGTGGCCACAAAGCTTAAGCACATTAGAAACACGCACAAAAAAAAAGGTAGAAGAAGAAAGAATTAAATGACATATTAGAAGAGTTTTGCATTATGAAGAAAAATAAATCATTTAGAAAGTATCTTCTACGCAAAAATTAAATGACATATCATTTAAGAACAAAAAAGAAAAGGAAGACAAACAAAAGAATTGAATGACCTATAACTTTAATATAGTATTTTTTTTGTGTCCAAATAATTTTGATTTTTGATTGTGACCTTTTTTCAAGTTAGAGAACTATCATTCATTCCTTCTCCCCCTTTCTCTTCAAAATTTTTCCCTCTTATATGTTATGCAGCAAATGTCAGTTAAAAGTCGCACATCGATTATAAAAGTGGAGATTGAATACTTTATAAGAGAGAAGACCTATAAACTCATTTTCTTAAGGTTATATTATGGATAAAAGTGTAGTATCTCTTTCACTTATATGGTTTCTCTTGCCTAATGTGAGTGGTCCCTTGGGCTCTCCTCGTGACCCAACAATTGTATCAGAGCCAAGATTTGACAAGAGTTCGACCAACTCCTTGTGTCGAAAGTTTTCCTGACAAGGTGTTCAGTCTATGTGTTCCATTGTGAGGGAAGCAACAACGACGATACAAATACAAGTGCAGGTGTGTGTGGGTGAAAGAACTTTCGCTTGAGGGGTGAGCATGATGAAGTAATGAACTTACATTTGAGTGAGAGATTGTTTTGTAGCAAGTGTGAGTTAGAAATCCCGCATCGATTAGAAAAGTGGATATTGAACATTTTATAACAGAGATAACACATAAACTCCTTATCTTAAGGTTTTAGATTAAATTGTGGTATCTTTTTCATTTATGTAATTGCTCATGTCTAATATGGATGGTACCTCTAACTCAACGTAATAAACTCTCAACCATAGCCTTAATCTTTTTCATGTTATGGCATTTATTCGGCGTTAGGCATTTGGAAAAGAAAAAGAAAAAAGCATCGAAAAGCAAATTGGAGAAAGGTTTATGGGGTCAAAAAGCAACCAATGAATGAGATCAAGTTGGTGAAATTTATTGGAGTAGCCGTAATATACATATTGTTAGGGCTTGCAGCTGTGCACTGACAGCTACTTGGAATAAGTTCGTGACGAGGAAGGGGGTTCCACAATCCACAAATCCTATCAAATGGTGGGTGCCAATTGGTCTCTTGCATGATTGGTGCTTTTGTTTATTTATAGTTCATACAACCATATGATGATTGGTTATGTTATTCAAACATATCATTTCAATCTTAACTGTAGTGGTCCCGTAGGGTTGTATCTCAAAAGTTTAATTATAGTAACGTGTCCTGCTTCTCTAATGACAAATTCTTATTAATGTTGTTGTTGGTTTGTGTATGTGTACTAAGAGGAGTGTACCATCTTATGTCATGGTTGATGTAATATTTGTGGTGCGAAAATCACAATCATTTGAGCGTGCCCTAAAATTAACTTCAAATAACTAGAGAGTATAGTCAATGTTTGCTTTCAGGGTTGAATTTGTGAGGAAAAACTAAGTTCTATCTTCGAGGAAGATATTCTTGAGAGAAATGTTAGCAACATACTCCATCCGTTTTTAAATATAAGCAAAATTGACTTTTTAGGTTCATTCATTTAATGATGTATGTAGTTCATATTTGGTTCATATTATGGACCACATACATCATTAAATGAATGAACCTAAAAAATCAATTTTACTTATATTTAGAAACAAAGGGGAGTATATTTTAATACACATTCTTGAACATATTTTTTTGATTGTTTAAAATTCATATAAAGTCTACCAAATTTATATAAGACTCACATGATTTGGTGGAACCAATGTGAATTTTAACCAATAAAAAAAAGTGTGTGTTAAAATATTTATCGTTAGCATTACTCTGTTCTTGAAAATGGGTGAAAAGTTTTTAGGTTTCGACCTACACATCTAAGCCTAAATCTACTGAAATTTGTGGATATACTAATTATTTAGTTCCAAGAGTGCCACAAGACTCTAATTACGGTAATTTATACCAAAAGAAATAACAACTAGGACTATATATCTTTTGCCCTTCTCTCTTTAAGTTTTGGAAGTGTTATGTTTAAAACCAAAATTATTTAGTTCTCTACAATTTTTTTTTGAACAAGAAAGCGTAAAAGATATGTTAACAATCAATTAAAATACTTGGTCGAATAATGTATTAACGAAAATTATTAGACTATCAATCAAAGAACTAAAAGCAACACATTTTGCATTTTGACAATTATCTTTATTATTTCCAAAACAAAATGAAAATCTCAACTTTTCCAAACTAGAAATATATATTAAATATTGTCTAAAAGAAATTGTAACAAATGTCTTATATAAATATGAATGAAATCCAACTTTCAAGTGTAATCTAAAACCCCTCAAAAAACGTGTAATCTAAAAGTTCATATAGTTTATGCTACAACTTTGTTAACATCATGCACCCACATAGATAAATATTACAGCGTCATAATTTAATCCTTACATGTCAAATGGTTTACTTTTGAAACATTTTCTTCATGTCTTGGCTTCTTACAGAGGTGGCAAGTTAATTCCTCATCATTTTTCTTTATTTTATTCTATTGAGTAAATTCACTTTCAGTATCTTAGATTTCTTCCTGTTCTTGTTACGAGGTTATTAGAGATATAGCATATTAGTATAACTAGTGTATTATAGTATAGTTAATAATAAGTTAGTTATGTAACTTACCTACCTTACATCTCTAATTAATAAAGATTAAAGCCAAATCAAATGATCGATATGCATCACTAACTTGAAGTTTTTAATTTTAACACCAAAATAACAATTTTATTAATATTGGAGAGGACTAACTTGAAGTGTTGAAATTTTATGTGAGATAGACATTTCTATAAAGTAATTATTTGAATTTGAATCCTCACATGAGCAAAAAAAAAAGAGGATTATGTTGATGATCTCAACATTATAATGTATTGAACTCTACAATTTATAAAATTACAAGTGGAATCTATTACAGTTGAATAAAGAAATCATCAACATAAATAAAGTATATGTTTCTTTTTGTCCTAATACTTCATAAGTTTGACCCTTTCACTCTACAAAATATTGATCAATCTCCTCAAGGAACTTATAGGATGCACAATATTTTTGTTCCCTCAAAACAAATCCTTTAATTCAAAATAATAAAGTGTTGTTTAAAAAAGGAATGGATGAGATTCTCAACCCTTCTCTTTCCTTCTCCTTTCCGCTCTTAAAAGGCATGCAATGGTGTCTTTATACGGTTGCTGAACTGTTGAAAGCTAGCATGCACTCCCAAGTGGATACAATATATGTAGAAGGACCAGTTTCAAGCCCTAGAAATTAAAGATGGTCCCATTAGTACAAAAATGGACAGAATTCAAAGCACCTATATATATAGGGCTCCCCTTACCTAGTGTTTTGCTTCTTTTGCTTACCATTTTCAGCTTGAATCCTTTTCTTGGGTTTATCTCGTGTCTAGTTCTTATCTTCTCTTCTTGAAAGGGGAAAGAAACACAATGACATGGAAAAACAAAAGTTGAAAATGAGCACTTTTTTCTCATAATTTATCTTCCCTTGAAGAAAACCTAATTTTGTGTTTAACTCTCTTTTAGTGGTCCTTAGGACAATAAGAATCAAGAAGCCAAGTAAAAACTTAACAATATTTCCCGTTCCATTTTTTATTCTAATGGTAGAATCTATTTATGGATCCCACAATTGTAGAATCCAATTTGTGCTCTTCCTTTCTCTCCACCTTTTATGCCTTTGTCTAGGTTCTTCCTATAGGACCATATGTCTCCACCCTGTCTTTCACACCATCCTTCTCCAAGGATGTGAAAAATTATAACACTCTTATTATTCGCAAAAACAACCTAACAAAAGTATGTAGAAGCGTTAGGACATGATGGGAGCTTTGGTACTACCTTGAACTATAATCAATCACCCAAGTGATCAGACTAGTGACAGATCCAAAAATTTTGACTTGCGGAAGCAAAATCATATACATATCTCTATAAAAAATATATAAAAGTGACAAAATAATAATCATCATTATCATTATACAAAATGTTAAAAATTGAAGATCGCTTAACATCTGAGAACTATGTTCTTTACATGTCTCTTTCAATTCTTGTAGTTGCCACATACAAAAGCCGTGTTAACTTTAAAAGTAAATACGTCATAAGATAAACAATATCCTTTCTAATTTTCACTAATTAATTTTATCTTAACTAGAAAATTGTTCACTAAAAGGGATATCTATGATATGATTATAAAGTTGATTATTGAACCCAATAAACTCAAAAGAAACTATCATACTGTAGGTGTGGTGGTGATGTGTGGAGAAATTGATTATTTTTCTTTTGTGTTGTGAAATTCACGTTCGATATCACACCAATGAAAAACAAAGATGTGTGGAGCAAAAGGGTAGTGGTAATCCTAGGTCTAAGTGCCTTCAAGCAACAACACACTCAAGAGCTAAAACAATGACACAAACACTAACCAAGCATAAAGATAAGCAAGCTTAAAAGGAAGTAAACAAACACACACAAGATGGTAACCCAGTTCGGTCCAATATGACCTACTCTGGGGGAGAGAGCAGCTCTCCAATCCACTATGAGAAGATGTTACTAGAGGTTACAAGAAATCAGCCTTATACCTAATCTCTACCCTTTGTTTCCCTCACCAAACTCGTATGAATCTTACTAGAGAATACACAAAGGAAGCTTTAGATCCTTCCAATGATGTAATCTCACTACCCAAGGTGATTACAATGTTTATCCCAACCCTAGAGACCCCCTTACAAAGATACTCAACCCTCAAGTTCCCCCCTTTGTAAACCCTAGGCCTCTAGCTTCAGCTCTCCTTCAAAATGCTGCAGAATCCACTTAAATACTAGTCACAGCAGTCCAAAATCGTGTCACGATTTTGACCAATCGCGCCACGATTGTCTTTGAACAACCGTTGTGACCAGTCCCTTTCAGGTAAACTTGGTGAGGAAGTTGTTGAATCGCGTCACGATTTCCCAAATCGTGTCACGATTTTCCATCTCAAGAACCAACCTTTCTGCCAATCCAATCGTGTCACGGTGCTTGCAATCGTGACACGATTTTAGGTTTTCCTGCAATCTCAATTTGAAGCCAATAATATACAACATTCTCCACCTTGACTTCTAATTGGTGATGATGCCAATTTAACCATTAACCACCTTGCTGCTCTCTCCAAAAGGGAATTACTCTTCAACAAACTTGATCAAGTCCAAGCAATGCTTGAACCTTGATCTAGGCAATGACTTGGTAAACACATCCGCCGGATTCTCTTCCGATGCCACTTTTTC
>Ga0228711_1004386_pt1 | contig 21731 bp, 15 predicted proteins | sample MedpolnodulmetaG_2_FD_177996 | JGI IMG/M metagenome (GOLD analysis project Ga0228711, IMG submission 177996) | Root nodule microbial communities from Medicago polymorpha collected in Santa Monica, California, United States - brown nodules | ecosystem: Host-associated > Plants > Roots > Nodule...
AAGATTAAGATAGTGAAAAACTTGGTTTTTTTTTCTGTGTCCAAATTAAATGAACCAAGTCTCTATTTATAGAGGAAAAAAAAATCATGAATTTTGGTAATTTTAAAAAAAAAAAAAATTAATTTACAACAAAATAATTAAGTTCAAATTATTAAAGTGATAAAAATCCGGACAACCAATCAGATTCAGCCACATGTCACACACTATCCACAAAGCATCTTCTCTCTCCGCCTCTTGCAGCACCACTCGCGCTTGTCGGCGCATGTTGCACACGCATCATTTTTGCCCAACCAAAACGCGCTACGCGTACATCTGCTTGCAGGTTCAACATTGTTGAATGGTTTCAACATCTCTCTCATCTACTTCATCATTCAACAATCTTCAACACCCCATTAGAGCAAAACTACATGTTGAAAGTTGCATTTAACACTACCATTGGACATGGTCTTAGTACCTGACTTAGTGAAAAAGAAAACTACTACCTAGTCCAATTATTTGGACAAAAAATATAGCGTAGAAATAAAAAAACAATATTCTGCTTATATAGCTTGAGTTTTAAATGCTCATTTATCGAAAACATTTATTATATTGTCCGCTTTGACTCCTGTGTGAGTTTTTTTTTACAACTTTGCCTTTTATAAAAGACATCTCATTTTTTTTTAATAAAAGATGTTTATAGCATTTTATTAATAATCAGATGTTTAAAACAATGATGTACATTAGAATGAGTAGTGGAACTAATTGATAATGTGGCAACCCAGCAAGGGTGTGAGTTACCTCATTTGTTTGTAGTCGATTAAACTCGACATTTGAGTTTTTAAACTTCAAGCTGAACAGGCGGAAATAATAAGTTCAAATTCAATAATATCTAGATGAGGATGATTGAAAGTGTCCGCGGTAAGTTTTGAGTCCAAGGTGAAATCAACATTGTCAAACCTTATATCACTTAGTCATTCCAATGCATAAAAAAGGCCCATAGATTCACCTACATTAACAATGTGCAAAATCGGCAACGAAATAGTTTTAGCAAGAACAGAAACCCCCTCCTCATCACGAATACACATACCTATGTCTGTTCTATTCAGCTTGTCCGATAAAGAGACATCCACATTACATTTTAATCTACCTCGTTGTGGTCGATCCGTCGATGCCACGAAATAGGGAACATACCCGGATGGCGTCGCTGCTCAAAATCACGGACAACTGGATTGGTGGAGTGTACAATTGAGTTGTTTACTCCCGTGCTGTTTGCTTCTACCGGAAAAATGATAGCCATAATCCAATCCTCCATGATGTGTCGAGCCCTATTCATAACAAGTGCAACTTTTTCGGACACGCCTTGCCATATCTTTAGATTCATGTGCTTCCACAAACTCCACAATAGAGCAACAAACCGTTGACTCTCTGCACGTGGATTAAAAACAAAATAAAATATTTTTTATTTTACCTTGTCTTTTTCCGTCATCATCCTTGCCATCGTGATTTTCATATTTGTCTTTGACTGCCTAAAGGGTCTTGCTCGAAATCCAGGATTCAAACAGTAGACCCAAATCCACCTGACCCAATCATATCATTCACACCCTCCTCTACTGGGGAGGTGTGCTTGCAACTAGATAGATTTAAACACTAAATCATAATAGTCTACACTAGGTGGAAAATAGAATCGACAACACTACTAGTTTGAGTGAAAGACTACTCATTTGAAAAGTGTGATTATTGTCTATAAATTACTCTTAACTTTGATTTTCAAACAACTTATAGTTGTTTTTTTACACCAGCAATATAGCCCTAATAAAATTTAGTGATCATGTCTATAATATGTGTATACACACCCACATGTGAACTGAAATATAACTTTTTATATCCCTAAAAAAAACTTTTTATATATTAATCTGTTAATTTGAGATACACTCTTTTTATTATCAATTCATTAACCTCACATATGTTGAAAATAAAATTGTTTATAACATTATAAATTTTACTTTGTTTCCTATTCGTTTTATGTACATCAAATATCCCAAATTAACCCTGCTTTACTCTTTCAAATAAAACCTTGCTTTCTGGAATAAATAAATCTTAAGTGAAATATTTGTTTAGTCCCTATAAGACTATGATCTTTCAACTTTAAAGTTTATGTAAATAGTGAAATACTAGTCAATTGAAAGTGAGAATAAAATATCTTTTGCCGACATCCGCTTAGACAAGACGTTGCTATCCGTTTCAAGTCCTCTAGAACAGGTTTTCCTTTTCATAGCAAACAATTTCATTCAAATAGCAAATTAAAGAATGACACATTTACAATCTTAATGATATTATATAAACCTAATCCTTGGATGATAAAGCAAAACAATGAAAATTAAGGATATGGATAATTTGAAAAATTAATCAAAGTGGACTAATCGATTGAACCCAGAAGCAGCACTTTTTTTTTCTTTTCAAATGAACTACCTAGTTTTAAGAAAGTTGGGTCTGACGTGACATCTAATCTATTATTAAAGATTATCTGCCCTAAAATTAATAAAATTAGTTGATCTAAACAAACTTAATCAAGAAGCTGCCTCTGCACTTGTCAAAGAAAAGAAGAAGAAACTGCCTCTACACGTTCAATGTGTCCCATTCCTGTCAAGTATGAACGCTGCATTAATTTAATTACCTTATCTAATGAACGATAAATGAGTTCAACTGACTTTTCTAATGAATGTCTTTTTCATTAATTAATTTACACACATACAATATACAATTCGGCAGGTGTTTTTAGTAAATTAATTGTTTGTTATACCAAAAAAAAAAAGTATATTGTTTAGGAACTGTTGATTATTTTGTCAAAAAAAAAACTATTGATTATTAAAAAGTAGAAACTAAAATCCTTCAACAAAAATAAGGAGTAACTAAAGCTCTGTCCCAAAAACAAAAGAAACTAAAAGTGGGAACATGTCAATGTAGGTTAGTTCATTGATTAGGAAAAAAAAAACCAATGAAATTAGATCATATCTTGGGCTTGTATCAATTATCAATTAATTGTCCAATTAAGGGAACGTCCAAAAACGGATTTGGATTTTCTGTATTCATCCTTCGCTCTCTTTCAAGCAAAATTAGTGTACCAAGAGAGAGAAAAAATCAAGTAAAAAAAAGTGCTCTCAAGGATAAGAGACCAAAATGTGTGTGTGAGAGATAAATGGATGAATGAGATATTTTTTTAAAGATAATGCTAACAAGTGCTCTTAGGATATTGTTTAGTAACTTTAAATAGTAAGTTTTTGTCGAAGTTTATGAAATCAATGCATTGAAAATTGAAGTTTTTAACTTTTCTAAAAAATAATTTCTTTATTAGGAATCCTTAAAGAGTGTCTTTAAGACACTCGTTAACAAGATCCTTTTTTTAAAGGGAAAAATCTTATAACATTTTATTAGATATCAGTTTAATGATGGAGTATAGATGTTACATGTGTTGCCTATAAGATACACTTTTATTTTCGATAAATATTTACTATTGTCATAGATGTTGTGCCAACAAAATTTAGAGTTTATCGAAGAGGACCGCGAGTCAACATATAATCAATCCCTTTTTGAAAAAACGTGAAATAGTTCGACAACAATCACTAGAACGACGAAGAAATGAACCCGGCATGAACAAAATTATGTAAAAAAAAAGGACACCAATATCAATATTTAGGTTTCTGATGAAGATGATTTTTTAAGATTTGAGATTTTAATGAAGATGATGATGAACATGATATGTATTTTTGGTTTCTATTCAAATTACACAAAAAAGGACAACAAAGTAAAAATTTTAAAATATAAATGATCGAAATGGGAAAAAGACAAATTCTAATCATAAGTTAAGAAACATCATGAGACTTTGCCTATCATATTGATATTATTTAGTTCATGTTTACACCTAAAAGCAACTGTTTTGTTAGCCGAATTCGACAAGTATACGATTATATTGATATTATTTAGTTCGTGTTTACACCTAAAAGCAAGTGTTCTGTTAGCCAAATTCGACAAGTATACGATTATAACAATTAGGCAAGGAAGTCCCTCAACCGATTAAAAGATATGTGATGTCAGAATAGCCAAGCGAGTAAGTTGATTCTTTCTCAAGACTACTAAATCACAATGTAGGTTGTTGAAGACTCAAAATCTAGTCAACGATATAGTGAGACTGAATAAAGATGTATTGTCATTGATTTGTTGTTCTCAACGCCAATAACCGCTCTGAGGAATGAGAGACTGAACATGATAGATAATAAGATTACACATAAATAAACTGTGTCAACGAAGGATGCCGATTGCGATTTTAATATTAATTCTTTCCTTTTTTAATCAAACTAACACTTATTTTTGCATGTATTTTCTCTTCTTTAATTTGTTCAAATGTTACAACTCATAAAAAAAACATATTTACTCTTAAAAAAATTGCACACTTTGTTTTGGAGTAGAAAACAACTTAACTCAGCTCATAAAAGAAACCGATGTCTTGTCTGTATTGTAAGGAAGTTAATCATGGTTAAATAAACCGAGAATAAACGGTGTTAATTATGGGGACACAATCAAGGTGTTACCAGAATAGAATGTGACGCAAATTTTGTGCAAGTCCACGTGGTGGAACCACTGAGTGCCAGGCTTTGTAAACTAGCTATCAGCTGGACACGTGGATCGGCAAAATCCTAATTGGTGGACTGTACTTCTCTACCGAAAAACCATTGGCCCAATTGGGACCTCACTTTAATCCTTCTCTCCAACGTCGACACTCGAACTCGGTAGCATGTCATTTCTTGAACTGCAAAATTAGTAACAGTCATATCATATACTCTTATTCCGCGTGCTCTATATAGTCATTTAAGAAGAAATGTTACGGAACTCTCTTTCCAACGTCCATTAACATTCATTATTTTATTAGACAAAATTCGCATGAGTTTCGTCATTTATGTGAGATTTATTTTCAATGTATAATGTTTAGATGTATTTTACCTAATAAAAGAATAAATGTTAAAAGAAAATGTTAAATAGAGTGTTTATAAGTCATAACACTTCTCTTACCATGTATATTTTGTTCAACTCTAAGTTTGCTCGATTTATCTATCTTTACGAGAGTTAAACATAAATGAAAGCAGTGGAAGTTTGCTCGATTTATCTATCTTTACAAGAGTTAAACATAAATGAAAGCAGTGGCGGAGGTTAGGGGGGCCAATAGGAGCCATGGTCCCCCCACATTTTCAATAAAAAAATTTATACACTACAATTATAGTATTTTAAAATGTTTCATCAAGAATAATTAGGCTATGGTCCCCCAATTAATCTAATTAAAATGTATATTTCTTCTGTCAAATAAATGTTACCATGTTACTAGATTAATTAGCAACTAATATCATTAATTTTATACTTCATATGATTTTAAATTATCTCATATTTCGTAAAATATATCGATACAGCCATTTCGACAACACATTTTAAATAAAATTAACAACAATGATATATCTCATTTATTTTTTGTGTTAACCCTCCAGTTCTCATGGTAATCTAGTGTCTGATCAGGAGGTAAGTAACTGGACAAGATTTTTTCCACTCAAGAATCAAAACTCAGGTCCTCCTGAAATTTATCTTTTGGTGGAACTCGTTAACCACTTGAGCTTATATGTTTGGTTAGTTGATTGTCTTTTTTGTTTCCATAGAAATACATTTTTCATTTCCAAGTTCTCCTTTTGAAATAAATTTCAAAGTTACGTACAAAATATAAGGTTAAATATGTTTTTGGCTTTTAAAAAATTACAAGATTTTAAGTTTAGTCCCGTTAAATTTTAAGTATAACTTTAATCCTCCATAAAATTGCACTCTATAAATGCAAATAAGGACTAAAATTGAACAATTTTTTTGAGGGACTAAACCTGAAAATGTATAATTATGTAGGGACTAACAACGTATTTAACCCTAGAACATATACACTACTATTTTATTTTTTTATTTTTTTGTATGTTAAATATATTACTGATTAATGTCTCTCATACTAAATATAGTTATAAATTTCTTTAACAAAAGAGAAAATATTAGTTTAGGGTTTCTTATATACCTTTTATATTTAAACAATTATTCTTTTAATCAAATTATTTTCTTGTATTCGGTCCCTCTAACTTTAAATTTCTGGCTCCGCCCCTGAATGAAAGTTTAGTACGACATATTTATTAGAGCATCTTCAATAATCATCTTATTAGGATGCGGCTAAAGTGTTACACACACGTACACATTACTTATTCGATCAATTTTTAAAAGTAATGTCTAATATACATTCATTCACTCTATTTCGACAGCTAAAACGTCACACACATACATATCATTTATTCAATTAATATAAAAAATAATGTCTAATAAATATTCATTCACTCTATTCCGGTAACTTTTAAAATATTATTAAGTGGGCCCCACAAATAACTTTGCATTATTACATTTAAAAAAGAATTACTATGTTTGTGCAATGTTTTTTTTTTTATAATACTATAATTAGGGATGAGAATAGGTCAGGCGGGCCTACAGGGGCCTACGGCCTAACCTATGACAGGGCAGACCAGACTTTTTTTCTTAAATAGAGAAGGTCTAGGCTTTTTAAAAAGCATATTTAGTTTAAAAGGTCAGACTACATGCCATTCAAAAAGTCTCTTAGGCCTATTAGGCCGACCTATTTAAGTAAATATGAATAAAATTATTTATTATTATATTATATTATATTTTGTACTTTGAATTAAAATAGAAATTTGTTAACTTTTTCAGTAATTTAAGTTTATTAGTATACATTAGTTTTTTGCATATTTAAATGTATTATTATAAACTAGAATTGAAATATGATACAATATACAGTAAAATTCCCTAAAAACTCATGTTGATTATCAAAAGAGAGTTTAATCTAATTGATATATTCGTTCGTTAGTCTAGTTAAACTTAGATCACATTACTTATTTAAAGATGTTCATATGAAATAAACTTTTTAACAGGCTAGCATGCCGTATCAGACTTTCGTAAGGCCATGCTCAGGCTTAAAAAGTAAGCCTATGACAGGCCGCATGCCGGATTTAGGCCTTCAAAAAAATTGACAGGCCAGACTCAGACCCTAAAAAGCGTAGCTCGGCCTAACCTATTCTCATCCCTAACTATAATTTAAGATGATGAGAGTGTTGCAGTCCAAACCGAGAAGATTTTCAGGTTGAAAGAGCGCATGCATTTTACCGCTAGACCTTAGAGTTGAAATATAATATCTATAAACATATGTAATTTTTTTTCTTCCAATGTTGTAAATTTCATTTAAAATATATTTTTAAAATAAAATAAAATAAAATAAGAAACACCGTAAAATGTAGGACATAAAGTGATACATATGAATCCCGTATACTCCAAAACGAAGATGTACTTGTATCATATGTAATTATTTTAATTTTTTAAAAATATTTATAAGTTACTTCATATATACGTATCCTAGAAAAGATGAATGGTAAAAAAGTGAGATGATGTTGTAGACATTCAATATAGATGTATATGATTCAATTTTATGTATACATCAGTAAAATTATTTATAAATGAACCACTTAAGATTATACTATATTTTCTCTGAATGAAGATAACGAGAAAAATATGATTCAATTAATCAACATTGAATAAAATTTGTGTTGAATGCTTCTCTCGATATTTCAACAAATGAAGATATAATATGGTTTATAATTTTTTTTACATACATATAATATTGAAGGGTAATCAAAAATTATTTTCTTCAGCTATTTTGCACACATATATAAGTTTTAAGATAGAAATTTTGTTAATATATTTTAGTTTTATCGTATCGTACATGCACCCACACCCATGTCCGAGTTTCATAGGGATACAAATTCAAGAATGTAAACGGCAGAAAAAGCAGTTAATAACGGGCAGTTAAACGGAGCCCACACCTCCCTCCCGGATTTCATTTACGTATTAAAATACAAAAGTGGACCCCACCTCCTTCCACCTCCTTCTAGTCTTCCACCTTTCATACTCATTTCTCTATAAGTACACCACCATCGCTAACCTTTTTGTGTGCTCTTTCACAACACTCTTTCTTTCATTTTCTCACATTCTTCTCCTCTTTCTTCATTTTCATTCTCTCAACTCAACAATGGACCAATTCAACAACGTCGATCTCGAATTCGCTAACTTCGAAGATTACGTCGAATTCGAATTCTCCGATTTCGAAGATGAAGAACAACAAACATCCTTCTCCGAAAATCCTCCTCACCGTAACACCTCCGATACTGACTCCGACTTCGAAGACGATTTCCAAACGGTACCGTTTCGAAGCTATTTTCGTTTACTTAGGTTTATTTTATCGTTCATCGTTTAATTGACAATTTGAGTTAATGAGAGTTTTCTTTTGGTTTGGAAGAACAGAGTAATGTGAAGACTGATACTTCAGCTTTGGAAGCACGAAACGGGAAAGATATTCAAGGAATTCCATGGGAGAAGCTTAATTATAGTAGAGATGAATATCGTGAAACTCGTTTGAAACAGTATAAGAATTACGAGAGTCTCACGCGCTCTCGTGAAGACCTTGACAAGGTTAATTTTTTTTCTTTCTTTTTTTTTTACTGTGGAAAGTTACTGTTATTATTTTTGTTGATTTTTTAATTTTTTTAATTTTTTTTTTTTTTTTCGGTTCTTAGGAATGCTTGGAAGTGGAGAAAGGGAATTCGTTCTATGATTTTCAGTTTAATACAAGGCTTATCAAATCAACAATTGCACATTTTCAGGTAGAAAATTTGTTCATTTTGTTGCTATATTCATTTAGTGGGATTGGATTGTGCTTATTCATAAGTGTTTAACTTAATTCACTAATATATTATTTATTGAAACAGAAATTTTAGTTAATTGTTCTGTTGTGATGTTAGTGTGTATTTTGAGTTTTGTTTTATTTGCTTTATACTACCACATCCAGCTAGTGCTTTAGTTCTAACTGCTGTTTGGAGTCATGCTTGACTTATGAGTTATGGCTATGAACATGTTTGGATTAACTTATTTGAGCATATCTGCGCGAACAAAAATTATTTGTATGACTGTTTCAGAAAGTTATAGGCTTTTTTTAGTTTATTTCCCCACGCTCTTTAAGATAGCTTATAAAACAACTTAAAGCTTGTATGAGAACAATTTGACTTTATTTTATCTTTTGTAAGCACTTTTATGCATATGCTATAAGCTTTTAAATAAGTTATTCATCCAAAACAGGGCCAAACAATTTTTTCTATCTATTTTGGTATTCTAGTTTTGCAGGATTGTGTAACCCATATTTTTTTTAGCAGGATGGATTTAGAGGCGGACCCCTTTGTATAAGGATTTAAAGGAAATAATTTTGGAATTTCATATGTACAAACAAACTCCCTAACAACTTATTATAGTTTGAGGGGTGTTTAACTCTTTAGAAACTAATTTGTCAAAACCTCGTTCTTCCACGTGCACCAATAGAAATTGGACAAAACTTATGTGCGTCTTTTTTTTGTGTTATACTTGTGTGCGTATGGTGTTGTTGTTCATCACTTAATATTCACTTTTGGGGCTCTTTTTGCATCTGAGTTTTGTCCATAGAAATTATGTCGATGACCTTTCACGTAATTGTTTATGTACTGGTATAACTTATGCAAAGCTCATATTTGGAAAATTAAATCTTCTTTATGGTAAATTCTTTATCAAAATGTTTCAGTTGTTTCTTTGTAGTTGACCTTACTTCAGGATTTTGAGCCTTAATTTTATCAAGTAAATCCATTTTTTTGGGAGCAAAATGTTTCTCAAAGATTATTTTATCCTATCTTGTATACTCAAATTCTTTCTTAAAACGAACTCGTATTTTCAAAAGAATTATCTCCAATGGACACCATATATTCTTTCTAATTTCTATAGTCAAGAAGTTTTCATGCCAATTGATGGATATGGATGCATAAGCTATGGTATGAGTTGCATGCTTAAAATTTTAGTGATTTCTTGTCAAGTAAAAAGTCTTTTTCTTACATTCAACATAATGACTGTGCACACATAGCCACCTTTCCACGCCCACATACAACACTTGAGATCAGATGTGAGCTTTTTGACTCTAAACCATCACTTTCCTGCCAATTAAGGTTCTGTTACACATGAGTTGTAACATACCACTACTTTTCTAACTGGATTTAGCAGAGTATTACACTAAACAATTGGCCACAGCTAGTTAATTTTTGTTAATACCAACAATCTTTTCAGTGTTTTGAAGTCAAATAGGTTAGTAATGCATGGAGAGGAAACAATACATGGTTGACATATTGTCTCCAACGACTCTTTTATGTGGATGGATTAAATTTGGTGGGATAAATTCTGTACTTACGTGGTTGCAGAAAAGCCACTGCAACTGTAACAACAACTGTTAATACCAATAATACTAATTCTTAAGCTAAGTTTCAATATTACTGTTATCTGCACTAGTTTTCTACTACTCTATGCATGATCATCCCTTATATGGTTTATGTATTCTTCCTCCTTTTAATTGATATACACATATCTGCATATAATGACTTCAACGTTATGTGTTTCTGCAATATAATATAATTTATTGCTTAACCTGTTTATGCATTTAGTCCTTCTATTTCTCTTTAAAGCAGGTGTAAGGTGAGCAGCTTGGGAGGACGTAATTTTATGGTATGATAGGAAAATATCTGACCACATTTGAGAGGGTTCTAACAATATCTGCTATTAGTTATTTATTGATTTTGTCTTGTCAAGAGAAGCCTTGCCTCATGATGTTCGCCTGTTATTTCTAAGATCTTCTTGTCTATAGAATATTAGAATAATTATCTTTAGTTTCTGTTTACTTTGACTTTTTTTTCTCCTACGTTGAGCACCTGATTACTGGATTTACTGCTGTAGATATTATTCATTCAGCATTGTTTAAAGTCGGTCTTTCTTCATGTAAATGTTTTTTTTTTGTTTATGAATTTCTTGGTATATTAAGAACTTGGTGTAATTTGTTGCAAACGTGTGTAAGTTAAATAAATTCTTTAATATTTAGTGTTGGCCTTCCAATTAGATACCGATTTCCATGATGTTGTGTGATTGATTGTGCATTGACCATTTAGGCATTTACACTTGATGCATACAAACTTGATTTAGCAACAATCATATGTACTAACAGTTAACTTAACACAAATACCCTCTGACATATTATACCCCACTGTTCTAACACTTAGAGTAAATGTTATTCATAGATACTTTTGTATTTACGGGTCCTGTTCAACGCTAGAATGTGGTGCCTGATTTGTTTAGAGTGATATCAATGTATTTTTTTATGATCATATATTTCTCCTTGGGTGTTAAAATTGATGTTATCAACGTGTCTTGTTTTTGTAGCTGAGGAATCTGTTGTGGGCAACATCAAAGCATGATGTTTACCTTATGCAAAACTACTCTGTGATGCATTGGTCCTCATTACTACAAAGGGGTAAAGAAGTGCTTAATGTGGCAAAACCGGTTATTCCAACCCTTGTACGTAGCTACTTATTTTTTATCAAATGAATTCTGTTTCTTTTGTCCTCAATTTCATCTTATTTTACTATCTTATGTACTTTAGCAGAAGCATTGTGGATTAGCCCACCCTGTCTCGCGAGTGCAAATCAGTACCATGGCTGTTAAGGAAAACTTGATGGTGGCAGGTGGTTTCCATGGGGAGCTTCTTTGCAAGGTAGGGCACATTGTGATTTCTTTCAACTGAATAATCAGCCCTAACGACTTATAAAGGCCCCCTTTTTAACGCTTATGATTTTTTTTACCAGAATTTGAATCATTCTGGAGTTGCATTCTGCAGTAAAATAACTACAGATGATAGTGCTATAACCAACGCCGTGGATGTTTTCCGCAATCCCAGGTAAGCATCTAAATGAAGCATATATTTGGAATTTTTGTGGATTCAGTTTCTTACTCAACTGTCTCTTTCTTTGCAGTGGGTCGTTGAGGGTCATTGCAGCAAATAATGATTCCCAAGTTCGGGTTTTTGATGCAGAGAATTTTGCTTCTCTGGGTTGTTTCAAGTATGATTGGTCTGTCAATGTGAGTGCTATTAACTGATATTTATGTTATTTCTGTTGCTGTTTTGATTTTAAGTAAGAAATTTGCAAATAACAATTACTTTTGCTTATCAACAGAATGCTTCTGTTAGTCCAGATGGAAAGTTGTTAGCTGTTCTTGGGGACAGTACTGAGGGCCTGATAGCTGATGCTAATACCGGGAAGGTTGTTTAATCTAAAGATGTTTTTTAGGTGTTACATTCTCCTCAATGTTTCATTTAGATTCTGATTATATATAATTTATGGTATCTCTCAGGTCACTGGAAACCTAAAAGGGCATTTGGATTATTCTTTCTCATCTGCTTGGCACCCCAATGGACAAATATTGGCTACTGGGAATCAGGACACAACATGCAGGTTGTGGGACATAAGAAATCTTTCCGAGTCCATCGCGGTATTAAAGGGAAGAATGGGTGCAATAAGAGCCTTAAAATTCACATCAGATGGGAAGTTTTTGGCCATGGCTGAGCCAGCAGACTTTGTCCATATTTTTGATTCACATTCTGGTTATGTACAAAGTCAAGAGATTGATATATTTGGTGAAATTGCTGGTTTATCTTTTAGCCCTGACACAGAGGCTCTGTTTGTCGGCGTGGCTGACCGAACCTACGGTAGCTTGTTAGAGTTCACCAGAAAGCATTATTATCAGTATCTGGACTCTATGATCTAAGCAAGTGGAATGCCCTCAAGATGTACAGAGATATGATCCATGTGCATATCTACGGGAAGATTTCTACCATAGGTTTAAAATTTGCTTTTGCAAGATGTGTTTTTAAAATCATTTTGCCGTTGAACTTGGTGCTGCAAATAGCAAATTTTGCTCAAGAGAGCTAATTTAGTTAAGGTTTTTCCTTTTGTTAGAGGTTGAATAATTTGAGTAATTTTGCCTCCTTCTTTGCTATTGTATATTTGAAACAATAGAATCAAACATTATATTATAATATTATATTGCTTTGAACTTATTTTCTCCATCCAGTTTAAGGATTTGGCAGAACAGCAGTTGCACACTTGTATGTCCCAACTCCCAAGTGGACTTTGTCTCTTTACTAGTCCGTTGTTCTTACGCTGGATTTTCTCGGTGTCGGCAGTTATTAAAGACTAATCTGAAATTTAAATCAATTTGACAAAAAACATGGGAGTAATTGACAAATCAATTCGAATTCAAGAGCAATTGGACTTAGATGAGATGTTAAATGATTTATTCTAATTTAACTTGAGATTTGAATCCAAATTTGGAAATATAAATTGTTAAATCTCTTTCTAAATCACCTTGTTATCCATCGAGGTCTTAAATGGCTTGAGAAATTAATCTAGTAGCGTACAAAAGTTATCTGGTTCACATCAAATAAAAAGAATGAACGAATTGAATAATTATCTGGTTCATACTCATTTATTTTTTTGGTGGTTGGAGTTTGTTGGGTAAGAAAGTTATTTTTCACCCATGGTTCATTAAAAAATGTCGTTAACTCATCTGGTTCATACTCATTCATTTTAAGTACACCCATGGTGAATTGAATAATTATCGCTGAATTAACCATATTTTTAAACGTGATTAATCAGATGTGACTTGGGTGTACTTAAAATGAGTGTCTATATATTATTGTTGAATTTTATGTTTTTCAAAACTGATAGTAGTATGGTGGGGTTTGGTACCCAGATGTTAAAAATTGATCATTATTATGCTAACACCAAACCAAATGAAGAATTGACGTATTCGATAACCTTGAGGCCACTTCATGGAGAGTAAGAAGGACTTGCAGTTAAAGGTCACCATCAGCATGAAAATGAAAAAAAAGTCATGCAAGAAACCCCCCTAAATCCCTAATCTCTTTGAGAAGCCGTAAAAAGCCTGAATTTTACCACCCTTTTCTTTTTCATGCCCCATTAAATTAAAGGAAAAAGGTACACGAAATACCAAAAACAAGATGTTCATATTTTTACTGATCTAAAGGAAAATGTCATAATCATAAGCACATATAAAATACGAAAAAGAGTTTACTGGAATACTCTTTGATGATAAATATACATATTTATCCTGAATCCCTGATAATGGCCCACTAAAGCTCTTAATACATTTGCTTAGTAATGCCCATTTCTATACGCAGGCTAGTAGTCTTCATGTGTTTTTCTATGACCAAATCTAAATACATGTTATTAAATACAACATGCATAATTTTCTTTAAGCATAGAAAGTCATTTTCAAGAGATCGAATGAAAAATTAGGCAATTGAGTTTGAATGGGAAGGTGGCAAAATTTTCAACATTTGGATTTAGGAACCGACCATCAATTTTTTACAAATATTTGGATCTTTTAAATTAACGTACGAGTTCCACATATATAGATGATATTTAAGTAATGAAATATAAAATATATATTTCTAAGTCAAAGTCCGATTGTTTACTACATATGGTAGCTCCAAATGATAACAGATGGAAACAAGTAACTATGCTGTGGTGATTTATTGATGTAAATGTCTTGTTTCTTCAAGTTTCAAACTGTCTCAGTATCAAAGAGTTTCCCTTCAATGAACCACGAATCAATGTATAGTTGTTTTATATAAGGTTCAGTCTAGGATGAATGTTGGTGACAAATGGCTCTCTAGTCTAGATGAATTGATCATTAATATGTTAAACTTGTAAATTTACAATTTTGCGCTTGAATGAAATTTATATCATGAAGATGGTGCTAAAATTTGGAATGTATTTCAATACGAGAAAGTTCTGTCGTTGTTTTCAGAGTTAACGATTTAATCAATAAATGTGATTGTGATATGCATGCATCCAAGGGAAATAAGTTTGTGTTATCTTGTAAAAAAATTACATGTTACAAAAATTAAGTTTAAAAACTTTTTTTTTGACACAAGTTTAAAAACTAAATATCTACACTTTATATATTTATGTATATTGAACAATTTTTGTGAAATACATATAACATTTTTTTTATAAAATAAAATAAATTCAAAAGTAGCAAATGAAGTGCTTAAGTAATAAAGACGGTGAGAGTAGCAATCCCCTATCTAGAATATTGGTGTTCAATTGGGTGGTCAAAAACACTTAATAGGCTCTGTTATAATTTTAAAAAATTGAGCCCTAATAAAAGTAAATCATGTTTTTTAAAAACTGCAAAAAGATATAGAGTTTTACTTTTCCCACCCTGCCGCCTTCTAGCGTGCCCTGCGTTTTGGACCAAAATACCCTCTGTCCGGATTATATAATCCGGATAAATTACGGATAATATATTTCGAAATGTTCAGAAAAGAACACTGCACCATTTCATTTGTGAGACTTGAACATGTTCAAGATGCTAGCCATTTTGGAAATTATAATCCGCACATAACAGTGGAATTTCAGATTATAATTTCCGAACACCCTGTATTTGAAGTGAGCGGGAAAAATAGTAGTTTTTTTTCTTCCAGAAAACGAAATCCGGACTGCTAGGTTATAAATACTTCTCCAGAACCTAGCTGAAGCAAACTACCTTTATCACAAACACTCCCTACACCTCTAAAAAACACTCCATTTTAGGCGAAATCATGGTTTGGAGCAGCAATTTGACCATCAAGGGGGGTTAACATCATCATTTTCGTCTGAATGCAAATGTAATGTGTATATAAACTTTCCTCCATTCATTTCTTACGCAATTTCCTTTTGATCACGTCAAATGATATGTACTGGCCTGATCCGAAAAACGGATTTCGGACTACATTCATGCATTCCAAATTGCGAAATCCGGAATGCACCAGTACAGAAAAACTGTGTTCATTTTCTGACTATGCTTGGCACTGTTTTCAGTTATGGTTGTTCCGGTTGATGCCCCAAATGATGATCCAGCTGAGACTGAACATCCTATCGTGTTGCCGGTTCTTTTACTTGAAGATGTGCATGGTTCAGGAATTGCCAAATCCGAGAATCTCCCACCACCACCACCGAAACTTGAAATTTCTTTAGGCGATGCAAAAGTAGAGGATGCTCCTCCTCCTATTCCTGTTGTTTATATTGATCAGCGAGAACATTTTACCACTACACAAAAGTTTGAAACATAGAATGATTTGTTGGAGTGGGTTCGAGAGAAAGCTAGGAAGCTCGGTTTTTCCACTGTTATTGGTAAATCCGATAATGGTGGCAATGGAAGAAGCGCATTTGTTACTTTGATATGTGAAAGAGGAGGTTCATACACTGAGTACAAGAGAAAGAGTTGGCGCGAGATAGCTGGTTCGGTTAAATGTGAGTGTCTGTTTCGGCTGAGAGGTTACCTGTTGACTGCTGGTGATTGGAGCCTCAAAGTTGGTGATGGTAAACACAACCATGACATGACAAATGTTTTGAAAGGTCATAAAACCTTCGGTCGTCTAAACCCAAATGAACGTGTTCACCTTCAAGAGATAGTGGATTCAAACATTCCTCCGAGGCAAATGCTTACCAACTTTGTTGTGCTCATATCACATTGGACAAAATGTGAGAGCAAAGTGAAAATTGGATTGCAAAGTGAAGGATCTCAAAGGCAAGAATGGGGAAGTGATCAAGCCTGCTTCGGTGGTGAAGACTGTGATGGCTGCATGGTTGGATATTGTGGAGTCCGAAACGAAGGAAGCATATATTGATACTTAGACCCGGTTCAAAGTGTATGCACAAAATTTTCAAAGTTTTTGGATTATGTTGAAAAGACAATTTTGGATCTGGTTAAGGACAAGTTTGTGAGGTTTTGGGTTGACAAAAACCTTCATATCGGGAATACTACAACAAACAAAGCTGAATCTACACACGCTCGGTTGAAAAAGTATCTGAGTAGTAGTATGGGTGATTTAAGTACAAACTGGAAATCCGTTCATGACATGCTAGAGTTGTAACATACCGCAATACATGCTTCGTTTCAGACGAGCATTATCATGCTTGAACATAGATTCAAAGGAAAGGTGTTGTGGTCTAATTTGACCCGAAACATTTCAAGGGAAGCTTTGCATCATCTCGTAGTGGAGTACAATAAAGCACTTGAAATTGGTACGGATAAATCAAAATGTGGTTGTTTAAGTTTGATCACTTACGGATTACTGTGTGCGTGTATGATTGCTTTAAAGATCAAGAACGACATCGCCATCCGTTTGGATGGAATTCACACTCACTGGAAGAGGTTGAGGTTCGAGTACGAGGTTGACCCGAAACTTCATAAAGCAGACATCTCTCTATTGCCAGAATGAGATATTCTTCATGTATATTTTTAAAAAACTGTGTTACTTTGGCTTCTGCCCAGGATTTATGTTTCTGTAATTTGTATTGGTGCAATCCGGATTATATTATCTGGACCATATTGTTAGGTTATGGATTATATAATTCGGAATGGTAGCATTTACGCCCCATGCAAGTGCATTTAAGGCCCATGCAAAGGGTGTATCGGGATGTTTCGAATTTTATATTCCGGATTTGCATTTACGTTCCGGATTTTGAAATCCGGACCGTATCAGTGCACATACTAGAATGCATGTTTCTGTCTATTTTTCAGCAACAACCAAAATGACAGTTTCTTACACATTGTAGGCCCGGTTCAAGGACACCGATTACAACATGAAGGTGCATTCGGAAGAACAATTCCAACAATTTGTTTTACCGGAGACCACCTCTATGCGTCCACCGCCAAATAAGGTCACCACCAGAGGAGCTCCAAAGAAAGATAGGCAAAGCATTCGATCGACAAGGCGGTCCCCTTCCCTATGGGAGATTGTCGACTCCTAGGAGCAAGAGACATAGGGTTCATAGACAAAATCAACAGGGACGAATAGAAAGAGTGCACAGAAAAGCAACATGTCTCCTACTCCTCCTAAGCCAATTCAGAAAAATTCGAAGAAGCCAACACCCGTTAAGGTCCACATACCACACAAAGACCAAATCCCAATTTGGATTCATGACTTTATTGAAAAGGTTACAGATGTACTCGGTAATGGCCATTGTGGGTTTCGAGCAGTTGCGGTCCTATGTAACTTGACTGTTGATGATCACCAAATAGTCTGGTACAACCTTTACAGAGAGCTTGTCGATGTACAAAATGCTCGCTATCAGAGGATGATTAATGATGATAGGCAGTATAAAGAGGTCTCAGACGCTCTATCCTACGGCGGTATTGGGAATGCACCAAGGGATAAATGGATGACCATGCCGAATATGAGTTTCCTCATCGCACAGAAATTCAACCAAACGGTTGTTGTGTTGTCCATTGGGAAATCAGAAACCTATTTCCCTCTATGTGGTCCACCGCCGCCACCAAGTATCGATCCATTGATGTGTCTGGCATATGTGAATGACAAAAATTTTATGGCATTGAATTTGAAGGATGATTGTCTGATTCCTCCCACTTCCGCTCTATGGAGACAATACCATCGAGAGGATGTAGACACCTGTCCTGATAGATATGCCAGCCGGATGGCAGATTATAATGAGCTAAGTTGGGCGGCGGGTGTAGAGGTGATAAAAGATGACGAAGAATTGTACATTATTGAAAATCTTGATCCCGATGAGAGATTTGGTCCTGGTCCTGGTCCGGGTGTGAAGGTTGAAGTGGATGATAGTCTCATTGATCTTTCGGTGCCATAGATTAGATATATATCATTAGTTTAGTTAAAATGTATATCATTAGGTGAAATGTGTAATGATATAAATTCAACTCTTTTTTGGTATAAGATATATATAATCATTTTTTTTATATAATATTTAAGTTAATTGTCTTTTATACATACATATATAATGATTTATTGAAAAACAATGATAAAAACCACAATGACATGCAAATCTGTTTCAGTTCTATGTACTGGTGTAATCCGGATTATATAATCCGGACGTGTTCGGATTATATAATCTGGATTGTACCGAGGGTAATTTTGAAAAAAAATAGGGCGCGCGAGGAAAGACATAGGGTGGGAAAAGTAAAACTCAAAGATATATGTTAAACTTGTGATGATAAGTGTGTAACTTGAACGTGAAAGTGGGAAAAACATAAGAATGGGAGTTGAATTGTGTTGGTTTTTTGACGGTTTCTTTTATTTAGTGTTTATAAAAACCTGGTCAGAATCTGATGTAGCATATTCTGACTCAGAGTTTGAATGCAGCGGAAAACATAACACAAAGATAAAGAATTAGAGAGAGAGAAATCATACACAAAACAATTTTATATTGGTTTCTCCTACAACACAGGAGTAGTCCAATCTCCTTGCACTTCCAAGAGATTTCACTATAATCACTCTGGATTACAAATTGCTCAAGGACTCTTCCAAGAGACTTTTCTATGCTCAAGCACAACTGCAAGAGACTTTTATGTTTAAATACAACTTCTTAAGACTTCATGCTCTAGGACTCTACCTAAAGACTTCTTGCTCAAGGACAACTCCGAGAGACTTCCCTTTGCTTTAGGACAACTCCTAAAGACATCCCTTGCTCAATCAACCAACTGAGACTTCCTAGGTGCTTAAGGTTTCACCAAGAGACTTATCTTCTCAAGCACGCAGGCGAGAGACTTTCTAATTGTTTGCACAACTGTAAACAAGTTAATTTATTCTTACACTATATTTAACAATGGTAGTGTAAACTGAACAAATGAACAGACTCTTTAGGATTTCTAAGATACAAACTTCAAAGCTAAAATCCTAAGTGTTTTGCACTATTTGATTTGACAGAATAATGACACAGTAAAATAGCAGAGTCTTGTTACTTCTTTTTCAGGTCTTCAGCTCCTTATATAGATAGTGAAATGAGAGACGTTTGAGAAGAGTGCCAGCGCAAAGAGAGTCGTTGAAAAGCTTCAATCAAGAACGTTGGCCCTTTTCCTGATATGGATAATTCCTTTGAAAAGTCCTTTGAATTTTTTTGTTGAAAGAGGAATTATGCGTTGCATTCTCTTTGTTCTTGATGTCCTTTGTTTGTTTGCATACATAGACAGAAGAAGGCAAATGAATTGCTCTATCAGATACTATGATATGGACAGTTCACATGATAAGACAAAGCTTAGATAGATTATGGGTCCCTCAGATCCGAGTATGCAGCCATCTTCTGAGTCTGATGTCCTACACAAAATCTGTTGAGATAACTCTCTAGCTTTTGTGAGGCATCCTTTTTCTAAGGACGTTGACTTCTGATTGACCTTCCTTTATATCTTCTACCATAGTCTTCTAAGCTTCTCACGTCCCTTCTGATGCTCTTCATATGTTCATTCTTCATGATAGACTGATTCTTAGATTTTGCACACTTGAAAATATATTAGTATTTCAATTGTTCTTCAAACCTACGAAAATGTATTCATCTATCTATATATCTATTGGATTAGTTCGGTCTTGAACATTCGAAAACAAAACCATGAAAATGATGATGGAAAATAATGGATTAGAAACACCTTTTGAATTTTGTTTGCTTGATTTAAAAAACCGTTAAGAATACAAAGCAAGATCACCTTTTGAACCAAACTAAGTAATTATCACGTAATCACTAATTGAAAACAAAACAATACGAGACGAAAATAAAAATAAAAAAACGTTATTTTGAGGTTGTGAATGATCAATTTTAAAAGTGAAAAGAGCAAAATCCTAAACAAAGCAAGAGCAGCCCAACGAAAACCAAAAGAAAACTCAACTTTTTGCTTATTTATAAAAGAAAGAGGTGGAATGGTGTCTTCCTTTAGGTTTAGGGTTAGGGTTATGATTCCTTCCTTCCATGTTGCAGAATGGTGTCTTCGAGGATGAACTTCCGTAACCGCAGCCGTGGAGTCATCCGGCTTCCCCCTGAAAGCTTTGAAGAAAATGGGAAACAGGTGAAACAGGAACATGAACAGGAACAGCTAAAATTTGAATCAGAATTGGCATCGGGATCGAAAGGGAAACATGTGAAATCGGAACAGGTAAAGAAACCGAATCGGCTGAAATCAGAATTGGGATCGGTTTCGAAACCGAAGCTGAATCGACTGGAATCGTCTCTGGATGACCTGGTAAACATACGTAAGATGTTTGAGATGACGATAAACCTTTTATGTGTATGCTTGGTGGTCTTGTGTATAAGAATAAGGTCTGGGGAAAAAATGGTTGTAGCAGCTCTAACAACCTACGTGTACGCATCTATCTATATATCTATATATTTCAATTTTGTTTCCAATTTCATCGTCTCTTACTTTTGATTCATTCTCAGGTGTACACCCCTTTCCTAGTGCCACCCCTTCGCATAAACGATGATAATCGCCCTACTCTCATTTCCCATTGCCATCTTGCGTTGAATGATTACAATAAAAAAAATCAGGTAGGTATACAATACTCTATGTATGTATGTTTATTAGTTCAATTAAATAAACTAATCTTCTTCTCCTTAATTGTTAGGGTCAAACTTTTGTGTTTCATGACCTTGTCAAGTGTACCTATGGTTCTACTGCTCCTGTTCGGGTGTATAACATTACCTTTCAAGCACAGACAGTAGAAGTTCCTTTCAACATAACAACTTTCCTGGCCACAGTAACTGAATCTTATCATGATCAAGATGAACCACCTCAGGTCGTTGACTGTGTCATTCAACTCTAATATACTCCACCATGCATGGTAATAATGTTTAATCTTTTTTTGTTACATACATATATATATATATATATATATATATATATATATATATATATAT
>Ga0228711_1004387_pt1 | contig 21731 bp, 8 predicted proteins | sample MedpolnodulmetaG_2_FD_177996 | JGI IMG/M metagenome (GOLD analysis project Ga0228711, IMG submission 177996) | Root nodule microbial communities from Medicago polymorpha collected in Santa Monica, California, United States - brown nodules | ecosystem: Host-associated > Plants > Roots > Nodule...
GTGAAGAAAGGTAGAAGCAGTTCACAGTGTATTGATCATATAATGGCAGAGAGAAAACGGAGACAGGAATTGAGTGAGAAATTCATTGCACTTTCAGCTACTATTCCTGGCTTGAGCAAGGTAAATTCGTAACTACCCTATTAAATTATATACTTCCTCTGTCTAATATTAAATAACTAATTTCACATGTGCACTATTTATATACCCTTTTTGGATCATATTTTTCTACTGTAATATACAATATATAAAAATAAATAATAACATATAAAATGTTGGACTTAATCATAGTTTAAAGTCTATGAAATCATATTGTAAACTTTTTTATATAACTATCTAATCGGATTTACATAATCATATTGTATGCTTTGTGTTTTTTGAATGTTGTATTTTTTTTTTTTTTGTGTGTGTGAAGTCAAAAATGAAATATATTAAACCGATAATGCCCCATAAGCATCACAAAGGGTGCTTGAAATGAGATTAAATAAAAAAAGATATAACCATAATGTAACCAAAAACAACAAACGATAAGCTCAAGTGTAGGTAACAAAACTCATACAAGCAATAGGGTTATGCCACCACAGCTGAAGATCAAAAGACAACAATATATTTCGCTTTTAACAATGAGAAGGTTAAAAGTTTTATTTTGTCAAGAAAATGACGAGTCGCAACATGTTTATTCTGAAAATTTGAGTTTCTTTCCTTTCAAATAATCCACACAATAGGTAACCAGATTGAGTGTAAAATAGATTGAAATTTCTTCGAGTGCCCTCTTAAATTGCCAAATTGGAGAACTTGCTCAAAGATACCCAAAGGAAAGACTATTGAAGCCCTAATCTTTGATCAATAAAACATCGGAGTCCATCTAAGGCCAAACAACTCAGAAAAAGATGATCAACGTTTTCGCACCCACTTGAACAAAGAGTATCCGTCCTAATTCGGAAACCCATATTAATTTAATACTTATATTTAATCTTTTGAAATATAAATTAAATTACTTTATTTTTTTTATATACATTTTTTATAAAAATAAATAAAAAAATCTAATTCAACATAAACTTAAAATTATATGTTTTTGATAATCATGAAAAGGAAAACTGATATCAATGATACTCTGCTTTCTCTAAAAAAGAAAACAAAGATTCTCCATTGGATCCTTCAGTCATACTGTATATACGTCAGTATGATTAAACTAAGAAGGTGTACCAATTATCATGTCCTATTCTCTATATATGATGACTTTTTGTACCAAATATTTAAAAGATGCATTAACTTTTTAGTACACCACCCATCATAAAACACGTGATGGTACCTTTTTTTATATATAAAAATAAAAATGTGGTTGTTTTGTTAAAATCACATGTGAACTAAACAAAATAAATAAAGAGTTATTCAAAAAAATTAAATACGATCAAACAATCTCTTTCAACCAAATAAAAATTCTTGGGTTTGAATCCCTTTCAAGAATACGTTAAATAGTTTGAGGAGAGGTTTGTCACTTATTGCGGTTTCATAGTGATATTAATTTTTTTAATTTTGGTTATATTTGAGAAGGAATGCGAAGAAGTTTTGATGTTCAACTCACAAATCAAACATAAATTCTTTCGAACAAGTCATACTGTAGTAGAGTTTATTAACTATTAAGTTCAATCATTTAGTTATTTAAAGAAACGTTGTAATACTGAAATTTTACGATTCTTTCTTTATAGATGGATAAGGTTTCAATACTTCGAGCAGCAATTGATTACGTGAAACAGCTTAAAGAACGTGTTGAGAAGCTAGAGAAAAAAGAAGAAAATGTTGGGGTCACATCCATGATGGCCCTCAAAAAATCACCTAATTCATGTGGAATTAATGAAGACACAAATTCTAGTGAAAGAAATTGTGATGATGATTGTAACAGCAATATCCTTCCAGATATTGAAGCAAGAGTCATGGGAAAGGAAGTACTTATTGAAATCCAGTGTGAGAAACAAAATGGAGTTGAACTAAAATTACTTAACCATATTGAAAATGTTCAACTCTTTGTCACTGGTAGCAGTGTCTTGCCTTTTGGGAAATCTGCTATTTCCATCACTATAATTGCTCAGGTAAGCATCAGTAAAGTATATATTCGTGTTCTTGATGAGTTAGAAGAAGAAAAAAAACTAAATATCGAATCCCTCAAATTCTAAGATGGATCGCATTGATTGACGGTCCATTGTAGGGCAATATTTAAAAATTATTTGAAACTTAAATGATTGAAAATATTTTGTTTTATAAAAAAAATATTCACGATCATCGTTGTTTTTATGGCTGAGATAGTGACAGACACCATTGGTATCAATTTGAAAAAGAAAATGGGAAAATAAATAGATATCTCAAAATTCAAATTATATCTTTTTTCGGTTTTTTTTTTGACAAGATATTTTTTCTTTTTTTTAACTATGATCAATCAAATTGCTATTTTACTAAGGATAAAAACGGCTATGTGTCGATAGTTCTAAATTAAAATAAAATTTTGAGTAATTTTTTAGTGTTGATTTACCACTTATCAAAGTAGTTGAGAAAAATATGGAGCTCATTTTTTTTAAAGGGATATGGAGATATATTTGTTTTCTATGAAATGAAGAAGTTTAATTACTTTCATATTTAATTATTGATTGTATAGATGACAACAAATTGAAGTATTGAATTATAATATTTATTATTTTTTATATTTATATTGCAGATGGGAGATGAATGTAAAGTGACAATGAATGATCTAGTGAAAAGCATTAGACAAGTGCTGTTGAAACATCAAAGAAGATGCTAAAGTGATCTGTACTAGTGTATCAAATAAAAAACAAGTTTTATTGTGTGGAATTTCATGTTTTGAATTATAGGCTCTTTTTTAGTGTTAATTTAGTTTTATTTCATTGTTGATCTTCTAATAATATATGTAAAGAAGGGACAATGCTTACTAATGACATTGAAGGTTAATCCTTAATTAATTGACGAGTGGTTTGGTTTTCCTTAATAAAGTATTGGATTTGAGTTTTGTGAATATAAAAATATAATTGCAAGAAGAGTTTTGCACATTTGTAAATGGGTATGGGATTGTTTTGTCCCCTTATTTTATTTTATTTTTGACATGTTTTGTCCCCTTATCTATTGCACTCTTTTCTTTTCTCTTTTTGCAAAGTATACATCAGCTTCACCGATTATTAGTTACTGTCTACCAATTTGATTCATCACCTTTGGTTAAATTTTCACTTCTAATCATGTTTTTTTGTCCGTAAGATTAGAACTCAAAGTTTATTTTAAAAACTCAATTAAGTTCAGATTAGTAGAAATTTAACTTGTAAAAAAAATGCAAAATTTTAATGTGATATATGGGAACTCAAAGTTGATATATATGTTTTTTTAAAGGAGATTACAATATTGAACATGTCACGACCCAAAATTCAAAATCGTGACCGGCGCACAAACTAGAACATCCTAGTTCGGCAAGCCTATTGACGACACTTGACAAACTAAAATTTAGACTATTTCCAATTTGACTTTCAGTTCAAAATAATATCCACTAGAATTTCAACAGAGTATCCTTAGTATTTCAATATTTTCCAAGATTTTAATCCTGTTTGTCAACCTGTATTATCATCCAGAGTTTCAAAATGACATTTTTACATAACTGTACATCTCAAAATAAAACATTCAGACTCCAAATAGCTGCAGATACTCTGACTCCACATATGCATAAACAAAAGAGACATTCTTCAAGGAAACCTACCAAACAAGAGACGGCTGAACTTTGAGACTACTAGCAGCTTTCTACCTAGCTGCTTGGAAATCTGAAAAAAATAGAAAATAAAAGAGTAAGTCACAAGGACTTAGTGAGGAGACAACAACCACTACCAACTAGAAGGGAAACACACAACAACACGATTATTTACTTTTCTCAAATTTCATTTTTATTTACAAAACTAGTAACCGTTTAAAATATAAACTCACAATCAAGTGCACCATGAAAATTCAGAGAACTTTGTAAATTTATCAAACCAAATAAAACTATATCAAAATTCCAATGTCGTAAAGAGGTGAAACCAAATCCACAATTTTAAAGGAAATATAGAAATCGGGTATATTGAAAAGAATCAAAATAATCAATTTCAACTATAATATAGAAATTGGATATAATGAAAAGGAATCAAAATAATCAACTTCAAATAAAATATAAAATCAGATTCAATTTAATAATACCAAAATAAGCAAATGGGTGAATCGAGAACTAGCTCCATCTCGTTGATAGCCCTCTCCTCCTAATGGTGGCCTTCCCATGGGGCGGCTCCATCTAACGGATAGCTCTTTTCTCTCGACTCAAAACAAAGTGTAAACACTTTCCATTAGGGAGTTTACATCTCATTGATAGCCCTCTCCTCCTAATGATGGCCTTTCCATTGGGGCGGCTCCATCTAATGGAGTAACTCTACCTGATCGAAATAACATACTAGGTGCACCTAGGTCGTCCCAATGATAATCATTTTTCTCAAAACACAATTCTCAAAAATGTCTCTAAAACCATGTTTTACAACATATTGAAACTTCTGTCAAAATGCGTACCATCAAAATTCAATTGAATATCTATTGCTTATAATCATAAGTAAAACCAAATCTAATCGAAATCAAGTACAGTATCAAAACCAAATCCAATCCAAATCAAGTACATGTTAGTATCAAATCCTTCGAAAAACACGATTGTCAAAACCATTCTTTACAACGTATGAAAACTAGTGCCGAGATACATGAAATCAAATTTCAATTCTTAAATCTACTACTTTATAAACCAAAAGTATAGGTCAATCCAAAACCCAAATCCAAATGAAGTGTATAATAATATTAAATTAATTTTCAAAACGAAAACATATTTCTCAACAACCATTTTTGTCAACATCTCAAATCTTATGTCAGTAGTATATGCAACCAAATCTCAATTGCAAAACCTTTGCTCAATAAATCATGGACAAGTTCAAATAGAGACCATTCTACACCATTCTATGATCACTCAAATATGATTTTACGCCATTCTAAACTTAAACTTCTTCAAGGGAAGAAAATATTGAAAATGAACTATACTCTTAAGATCATTCATAATTCTAAAGGGACATTATTTCAGAAAAAGGAACTATGATCTTAAAAATATTTTTTATTCTGAAGGGGCGTATATTATCGAAGTGATTAAGCTTTTAAGACCATTCTTAATTACGAAGGGACGTTATACTGAAAAGGGACTATGGTCTTAAGAACACTTTTAATTTCGAAGGGACGGAAATAAGGAGATGAGGAGAAGAATAAATCGTCAACACAAGCTGGAGGGGAAAAGAAAAAGAGTTCTCGACAACTCAATAGAGACTCTTTGGTGTGTTTTTTGAACTAGGTGAGCTCTCCTTTTATAGGAAGAGTTTGTAACTAATTGAAGAAACTCAAAAATTAAGTAAACTTAAAAATTAAGCAACCCACAGATCGGTTCAAGTAACAAACTAATCGGATAAGTTTAAAAAGAAACAAAACCACAAAATTAGATGAAACAAACTAATGAATGAAAGGTAGGAAATTCGGTTGGATTCTCAATTTTATCACAACCAAGATAAGTTAAAACTATGGAAAGTGATATCCATGAATAAAAAATAATAATTACTATTATTTTTCATCATTATCTGGTATTTAAAATTAAATACCACAATTTAAACATTACTAATATGTGTGCACACTCTATTTTTTCAATTCACACAACACTAGATCAAAGTTTAATTACTTGGTGTTTAATCTTCCAACCTTCCAATTTCATTCCACCTTCACACCAATGTTTTAATACTGTCTGACTCTCAATTGTGTGTGTCCGGATGTGGTAATAATGAAACAACAGATCATCTCTTAATTCATTGTCCTACTTTCGACGTGCTATGGCAACATGTCAAAACTTGGATTGGTTTGCATTCAGTAGATCCTCAACATATATTGGATCATTTTATTCAGTTTACTTACTCTTCGGGTGGCTTTAAACCCTTTCGGTCGTTTTTGCAGCTTATTTGACTTTGCAGTGTTTACGTGCTTTGGAATGAAAGGAATCACAAATAAAGCTAAATCTTCCTTCAAAAAAAATAATAAAGTTAAATATATTATGCAGCTTCTGGAAAGAGTCAAAATTACTTCTTTACATTGGTTGAAAGCTAAAAATGTTTGTTTTTCTTTTGGTTACCAATTGTGGTGGCAGCAACCTCTTGTCTGCTTGAGCATTGGTTGACTGTCTTTTTTATAATTATTTAAGATACTTTGTTGGTTCTTGTTCTGCTCTTCTTTGCACTCCTTGTGCTAGAGTAGAACTTTTCTCGTGTGGTAATATATATCATTTTTGTTTATTATAAAAAAGTAAATAAACATGAGTTTTCATCACTTCCTTATTGTGAAGTTTACAAGCACTTTCACGATGTAGCATATATCATTCGTTGATTTATGACTGAATGGTTTAGATTTAAACTTGGTTTTACACAATAAAACAATTTGAACCGTTTATTTTGATCAGACGGCTCACAGTTATAACTGTGTGATGCAGTTACAACAGGAAATCTCATTCTCTCCCTTTCAGGGGAGTGTGGTAAATAGTATTATTAATGTTAATTGCCTTATCACTAAAAATAATCGATGTGTATTGTCAAAGGTGCCACAGCAATGCAAAATGCTAGTTGACATTACCCAACAACAAAAAACAAAACTAATTGAAAGTGTAAATTGGAAAAGAAAAAAAAAAGGTCATAACCCATAGAAGGAAAACTGGATTTTTCTTTAGAAGTCAAATGAAATTTATTAAACTCACAATGAATCTTAATCAGCACAAGGAGAGGTAGGCGTGTGTTTGTTTCAAATTATATTTGTTGATTTTTGAGAATAAAATGATAGGAATATATATGTCTGTGTTTGTTACAAGTTTACTAAATTTTATTCCCGGATATAAAAGGGTGGGAATAAAGTTCCCATGGAGATGGGAATAAATTAATAAATAGTTACCTATTAAAATCCCTATTTTTATGGTTCTTAGGAATATTATAAAGTTAACCAAACATATTTTTCCTAAATACCTTGGAATAAAATTCTCATCTTTATATTCCAAGGAATGTTATTCCTAGGAATAAATTTTGTAAACTTGAAACAAACACACGTCTTAAAGTAGCAACATATAAAATGGGATATTAGAATGATTTTGTTACGTTAAAAACGGATTTGGATCATCTCCAACTATTTGTCTCTAGTTGTTTGTGAAGGTGAGAAAAACACAAGAAGGGGGGTTGAATTGTGTTTGCTTTTTCTTCGTTTTCTCCTAGTGAAGTCATTGTTCAGAAGCAGATAGAGTTCAGCTTCTGAAGTGATAATCAGAATCTAAATGCAGCGGATAAAAACAGAGAGAGAGAAAGAGAAGAAAGACACAAAACAATTATACAAGTTCCTTCCACAAACCGGAAGTAGTCATGTCCCCCTTCCACTTCCAAGGAGAGTTCACTAAAATGTACTCTCAAATTACAACTGCTCAATGTTACAACTAGCACGAGACTTCAAATTACTCAAGCACAACTGCAAGAGATTTCCTATACTCAAGTACGCAAGCTAGAGACTTCTAATGCTCAAGCACAACTGCAAGAAACTTCTAATGCTCAAGCACACAAACAAGAGACTTTCAATCAAACAGAATTACAAGGAAATTTGTTTGAGTTTGAAAACTTGATATACAATCAATGGTGTTCATAATACAAATCAGATACAGACTCTTAAGACTATAGAATTTCTAAAATATGGACTTTGCTAAAAAATTCTAAGTGACTTTAAATGCAAAACAATAACAGAGTATGAACTTTGAATTGTTGTAAGAGTCTAGCTTTTTTGTGTCTTTGTATCTCGTATTATGTATTGTTGTCCAACTAGTAAGTCTTCACTCCTTTATATAGAGGTGTGAAAGATACGTTGGAGAATTGTCAGCACATACAAAAAGAGTCGTTTGAAGCTTGTTGATAATCACCAATGATTTTTTGCCTGATATGGTTATTGTCCTATGAAGGATCAATTTCAAATGCATTCCTTGTATGAAGGAACATTTCTGCAGGCAGAGCTGTTATCCTTGTCTTGTTGCAGAGACACGAACAAAGTAGTGGAGGAAGTGGTTGTACAGTTCGTACAATTGTCCTTTGTCAACGCTCTTGATAGAACAAGCATCCAATGCTTTCAAATTTCATCTCAAGGGTCGTTGTTATACTCTTTCAGTCTTTTGCAATGCCTAGACGTGATGAAACCATATTCCCAGCTCTTTGAATCTCTAAGATTTTTCATCTCCTGATGAACTTCAGCTTCTGGTGATCTTGCTTCTGATGATGCGCTTCTGATGAATTTCTTCTAATGACGTCATCACTTCAGGAGCACTTTGTACTTCAGGAGCACTTTTCTTCAGACGCTTCAAGCTTCCTTTTTATTGATTCTTTTGCTCTCTTTTGTTCTTCCAGAACCTTATAAAGATATAAACTTTTGTCTATGGTCCTGTACACTTGAACAAATATTAGCATATCCAATTGACAATTTTTAATACCTTGTTATCATCAAAACTCTAAGGGTAACATATGTTCAACATTTTTCGTTCTAACAATCTCCCTCACTCTAAGGGTAATGTTTGTTAATCGTATTTTGTTCCAACACTATCTCCCCACCTAAGGTCTTGTCTTCTTCTAAGACATGTGGTGTGTCTTCCTCAACTTTCGTCTTGGACACCCTATTACTTCCTTTGTTTCATACCTTTCTTCTAGTTATATCAGTAGCCTTCTTTCATATCACAAACATTACATCCATTGTTGGTAATATTTTCTCTTCAGAAACTACTTCTTTCACTACTTCCTTAGTTCTAGACTAAACCTGACTTAGACTTTCCTTCTCACTCAACTTATCTCTGGACACCTCCTTTCTACTCTACCTCTTACCGAAGTTAATTTGTTCCTTTTCCTTCCAAGTTTCATCAAACACTCTAGTCCACTGTTCTCGTTCCCTGTGTTGTATTTGGCGACGCACCATTCTTCATACTTCTCGATTTCTCGAAGTTCACGTTGTTTGGCTATAAGTTTGTTTGTAAACCTTAATAAGACAGGGTTATGCTCAAGAGCAGCAAGAAAGGGCAAATTATCATTGACATGTTCTAAATTTTCCAAGACTGTTTGCATTCCATCAACCTTCCTTTCTCTATTTGAGTATTTTTCATTTGGCACTTTTAAGGAGTTAGATTTACTTACCTGGTGTTTCAGCTTTTCACATCTGTCAATGTCAGTTTCTTTTAGACCACTTAACACCATCTTTCACTCCTCACTTTTTGCATTTTCAAGAGAAGTGAAGTGCGTAGAGATTTCTAAAGGTTTACAAATAAACAAGATTTGTTCTTACACTTGATATACAATCATAGGTGTAAGCAGTATAATTCAGAATAACTCTTAAAGACATAGAATTTCTAAGATACAAACTTTGATAAGAAATTCTCAAGTGTTATATGTGTTTTTCAATTTGGCAGAGTAAGGGCACAATTAAATAGTACAGTCTTGTTATTGCTCTTAAGGTCTTCAGCTCCTTATATAGGCAAGGATTTGAGACACGCCGGAGAGGAACACCAGCGCATTAAGAGACATTGAGAAGTTTCAAATCAAGGACGTTGGGTCTTTCACCTGATACGGATAATTCGATTGATGACAAATTTGAAATTTCATTATAGAAACTGGAATTATCCATTCATTCCTTTTTTTTTTTCCGTAAAGTTCTTTGTTTGTTTCTACGCATGATAAGAAGAAGACAAAATGTACAATCAGACTTTGATAGAGACAACTACGGAAGAGGAAAAATTTGACGTGGAGTCTGGGTCCCTCATGATCTTCTGTTCTTCAGAGTTCTGAATCTGGGTCCCTCATGATCTTATGTACTTTAGAGTCTGATGGTATTCAAAGTCTGATGAGGATCTTCAGCTTCTGAGTTGCATCATTTCTTCTTAACAAGGAGTTGACTTCTGGTGGACCTTTCTTCAGATCTTTTACCATAGTCTTTGAGCTTCTCTCATGCTTCTGATGCTTATATACATGTTCAGACCTTGTTAAATTTTAATCTACGGTCCTGCAAACTTGATCATATATTAGCATATTTAATTGTTGTTTAATATTTGTTATCATAAAAAACTCAGAGGAATTGTACAAACTAATTTTGTTATAACAGCTCCACCATCCTCTTACGTCCAACCGGATCAGAAAGTGATTCTTTAAGTGTAGTACGTACACACCTTCAAGAATCTGAATATTATTCTATCTCGCTTGCGAAACTGTTGGCATAATTGTTTTCAGCTTGGTATTACTACTATTTTCTCTCTTATTTATAGGGAAGGTACTGTTGTGTGGATAAGTTAGCTTCTTGTGGGAATCCTCTCTCTGGAGTAACTTGGTTTGAGGCCCTACCTTCGTTTTAGTTGATGGATTTCTTTAGGGATAAGAATAGCTTGCCTAACTATCGAATTTCCTAGATGTCTTTGTTCCTGTTATGTCTTTTTTTTCTTAAATTTATGAGGGTTTTGGTCTAGTCCCACCTCTTGTATATATCTTTTTCCATTTTTTAATAATATATATTGAGTAGGTGGTAGAGGATGGGTGTTTCAGTTAGGTGCCAACCTAGTTGAGATGTTTCTTTCTCTTCTCGATGTCCAACCTATCTCTTGGCTTATAAAAAAAAAATGTTAGCTGTTGTTTTTTATATTTATCTTATTTGTAATATATTTATGAAGGTGGTGAAGATAATTGTTGGTTTGATGAGGGTGCAAACATAATATATAAGTTAGCTAATCGCAATGATGCATTTTCACTTTTAATTTTTTTTTTAAATGAATCATTTAAAAAAAACTGGGTTTTTTTTTCCAGTAATCAATACCACATTAATTTGTATATCAAGACACTTATTTTGCGAACGAAAAAAATTAGTAACTTTTGAAAGAAACAATTAAAATCCTTTTTCATATAAAGATATAGTGTGGCTGCAGAAATCTTAATCTAGTTTGTATATCATTGTGAATCAAAGATTTGATGTGAATAATAATGTAGAATAAACCACACAACTACAAAACTTGATAAACATTAACTACAATCAAATGGTCTTATGTAAAAAAGATCCTACAATACATTCAAAAAAAGATCCTACAATACATTCAACATATGAATAACTATTTTTTCGTGTTGATTGTGCATTATTCATACAAATAACTTTATCGTTGTCCAACAATATTTTAAGAAAAACGTTTTCGCTTTCTATTATGAAAGGTTCAAAAATTAACTAAAAAATTATGACTTAATTATTAGCATGCTTTTTATGTTACCCATTTACTTAGTGTATTAAAGGGACAAACATAACACATTGATCTACTTAAAAGACATTCCTTAAGTGTGGTAAAGGGACAAACACAACACATTGATCTTCGTAAGTGCTACAAGTATTTTATAGGTTTTAGAAATGCATGAACTTTTACACTATAAAGTGGAAAAATTATGTTCAATTTGTTATATGCAAAGAGATACATAAATGGCTAAAATTTGCAATTTGTTTATGCTATGATTTTATTTCTTTTCCTGCATGTTTTTTCAAAAGACGTCGATGGTAAGCCATTTCTTTACCACTTTTAAAAGTATTTTGGTACTTTGTAGTTTGTACATAATCTTACATCTAGTTTTAGTAACATTAGTTTATTCTCTTTTTTTCGTGGCAGCACAACGTGGATGTAAAACAGATGCTGATTGTCCAAAATTTTAAACTTGTATCCAACAATTTATAAGTGCATTAATGGAAAATGTAGACTTTCTGAAGCGAAGCCTCTTATTTTATAAGCATCAGACCCAATAGGGTACACAAACTTAATGCATGGAAGAATTGGTTATTGCCCTACAATAAAATCCTAGGCTAGAATGCTAACTGTGTTCCCATTTAATTTATGTGTTGTCACACAATAACTGTATCTTTTATTTTTTTTTAGTTTTGTAATTTCATAGAAGGTAAAATGATGTATTTTTACTCTAATATCTTAGTAATAAAATGAAATAGTAGAGTAAAAAAAGAATATAATTAGATTGTCTCACTCTTGCCTAATTTTGGATCTATCACCCACACTTAATTAGATTCATTTTTAAATTAAACTTCCTCATTCTTTTGATGGAACTCCTCAAATGTTATAAATGGTCTAATTTTGATTTCACCACAACATCATCAATGTATATTGATAAAGGAAAAACACTGATTTTGTATTTTTCCAACACAGTGGTAAGTATGTCGGTTTTCATCAAACAACTAAAATATCATATCTACAGAGACTACGCTTAGTTAATTCGATCTTATATCGACAAGTATCTGAACTGGGTAATATAAAAGGTTTTTGTGGTTTCGATCAAAGTAAATTGAATATATATAGATAGAGTTGTGTTGGGATTGAATTTCAATAACTATTCCTCGTATGATTCCTCTTAATCGATTGTATACTTTTTATTCCTCATATATAACTCCACCTTTTCCCCAGCATACGTCTCCGAACTAAGGTTAACGACGCAAAATAACATAGAGACAACTGACTTCCGATTCATCTCTTTGAAAAATAGTCGAATGTCTTTATGACATATTCTCGAAAAGTTATACATGAATATAAACCTATCCACGTTCTCTCGAGCGATATCACATATACATAGTGTAAACCATATCCCTTAGATAGTCACTCTTACTAGAGTCTGACTAAATCAAAAGATCAGTTGTAGCACACTACATGATCAGCAACAAAACATTAAGTAAAGATCTAGACTAAAATTATATAGTGAACATATACACATACAGCCAGTCAGACTAAGAGTATTACACAGATTCCTAGCTATTTACACATACTAAGGTTCAGTAAATAACTTGTTTGCAAGAAAATAAAATAAATCATTTTTGTCAGAACAATAAAATAAAGATAAATGGTTGGAAAACAATTAAAATGACTTACAAGTTAACAAATATCAAAGTGTGGATTAAGCAATGAATTAGTCTTGACAGAGCTCCACTACGATCTATAGAGCTATATCTTTCTATGGCTTCTTGGCAACTTGGTGGCCTTTGGGGTCTTTCGACCAAACCATCATGTTAAGCATGTCAAGACACACCTTCATCGAGGTATAATCATAGTACTTAACATGCAACATTACTAGGTTGGTCATCAGTAGCTCTCCAACGTGGAAGAGGCTGATCCTTAGCCTATGACAAGAGTCCTACTTAGATCTCAACGCTTCTCACGGCTCCTACGATATCAAATTGGCATTCAAGCAGTCTCTCTTGTTCTCATCACCTTAAATGGTATTTAGGGAAGTACCTCATATCAAACAAACATTTTCTTTTCCCGTCTCAATTAAGTCTCAGGGAACTATATCATCAAAAATATAAGTGATCAAAGTTTTACTTTCAAACAGTTTTATAAATCTTTATAAATCAGTTTTGTGTTAAAACAGTTTTTTTGAAAGAAGCACACAACTATAGCTTTATAAATCTTAAGCGTATAATATCATAGCCTCATCATGTATAACCCTTCTAAAAGGGGTTTATCTCATGATCGATGAGCTTAACCACGAAGATGCAAATGAAATGAAACAAATGAAAACATGCAACGTTTTTTTTCTTCTGAAAAGGCAAAGAAAGGTAAATTTATTAAAGATAAAAAAACCAAGCACAAGGTGTACTACGTTTGCAAATACATAAGATACAAAAATAGTCACCAAACTAAACACATCAGAAGCTACACACACCTATACCAACAGACCAATGCCAAACATATTTAAGGAATTGCAATGACAAGACTCAATATACAGCCCATGCTTGACAAGACTTCAAGAGATGCTATTAGCCAATTACACCCTGACCATCGAGAACTATCAGAGAGCATCTACAAACTGATACACCATACTTTTATATATGTAAGTACACTCTACCAAAACCAAGCTGTTATTTGATGACCAAACCAATAATTGTTGATCTTCCCATTATGCCTGATAAGAACCAATGGCAGACTTAGCAAAACATCAAAGACATCACACTTAGACCAATAAAATCAACACTCCCAACTGAAAAGGTTCAACCTCAGGCGAAATAATTCATCAACTCCAAATCTCATATCCAATTCCAAAATGAGCCAATTTTACTATTGATAAACACACCAAAACGCAGACACCTTCAGAACCTGCACTCAAGAACCAAACTACCCTAACACTTCATCTGACCAATAAAAATAAAGAGAACCTTACAATACTACTAAAACAACGCTAATGTTGAAACATTGATATATATTGCCACTAAAACTATGATGAAATCAAATCCTTGCATCTCCCAAACACGCCCTCGGATTCGCACACCATTGGGACAAATTGTAGTCTAAACTCTTTTATTTAAATCTCAGCCATCTCCAAGATAAAACCTTCACTTCCTAAACCATTTTTTTCTATGTCTGTATCTTTATTGTGAAAGCACTTTCCATTCATTGCCTTCCAATTACACCACACACACACAAACCAAATTACGCTCCCATGCAATGATAAAACTCTCCCGCTATTTATCAACACTCCAAATTGTTTGAGGTGAAGACGCTCTTCCTTTTGAAATGCCGCTGATATTCCAAACAATTGACACACACCAAACCACACACTTGAAAACATCGACACTCAAAAAAAATATGTGTAACCGATTCTTCACTTCTACAATCTCCAACACATTGAATAGTACTTTGATCCATTACTCCTCTTTTGTCAAGATTATCCCTTGTTACTAATCTATTTTAAAACAATCTCCATACTAAACATGAAACTTTTAACGGGACCAATTTATGCCAAGCTTTCGACCATATAGGATCCAAAAACTTGACATATTAGACATCAACCCCTTATACACCTCGTTCACTGAGTATACATTATAAGAATCCACTCCCCCATAATCTAAGTTACAAATGTCTTTCCACCAAGCAGTAACTCATATATTCTCTACTCTAATAAACTCCTTGTTTATGCCATATTTATTTTCTAATGCTCTATACCACAAGCCTCTTGGAACAAAATGAGTTTAACAATGTTTCTTTGAGTTTTGATGATAACAATGTATTAAAAGTTCAATTGAATATGCTAATATTTGTTCAAGTATGCATGACCATGGACTAAAATTTATAAGTCTTAAAGCAAGGTATTGGTTCTGAAAGAACAAGTTAGAGCAAAAGAATCTACAAGGGAAGCTTAGTTCAAATCAGGGTCTGAAGACCATCCATAAGATGACTGCCAGAGTCTGAAGTTCATCAGATTTTCAAGTGAAGAACCTAAAGTTAGTTATTATGGATATTTAAAGACACCAATGTGCATAAGGAATAGAAGACTGGGACAACGGATATTTCTGAGGAATTAAAAGGCATTGGATGCTTATCCATAGAGAAAGGACAATAGTACAATTGTACAATCTCTACTCCACTACTCCAACATTTTCTTCGCATAGTACAACCTACAGTTGTGTCTCTGCTGGTTAATTCTCCTATTAAGGAATTATTTTCAAATTATTCCCTCCTAGGACATTAACCATATCCAACAACAAATTAATGATGATTGATCAGGCTTCTACAACGACTCTATGATGTGTTGGCACCTCTACAACGTTTCTTTCATACCTCTATATAAAGAAATGAAGACTTGAAGTTTAATAGAGACTCTACAACATTTAAACTGTGCCAAAACTTTGTTGAAATTATTGTGCATCAAACACTTAGAAGTTCTTATAAACTTTCATATCTTAGAAATTCTTAAGTCTTATAGTCTGATTTGTTTTGTATTGAGAAGTCTCTTTCTTGTGTGCTTGAGCAATTGTAATCAGATTGGTAGTTTTGGGACAGTTTTATGTCTTTGAATTTCCAATTTAATCTTAATACGAAACTTGTTTTGTGGGTTTTGTTTGAGTAACTTACTGGTTTGGTCATGTATTGTAAAATTGTTTGCTATAATTTAATTTTATTTCTGTTATCAACTTGAGTCTTCGAATGTTACGTGCTTAATCTATGTAATGTTTGATGCACGACAGTGGCTTAAATGTCACAGACTTTTCTGATTTTGTGCACTAAAGCATTTTTTATTTCTGCAAGCTCAAGTGAACTTTTTTATGAAATGAATTATCATGATCTAGTATTGCGCAAGATAAATCTTCATAATTCTGAGATAAGTTAATTTTTTTCATTGAGACTTGAGAGTTTCTAGTTCCAAACAAAAGAGGATGGTAAAGAAAACAAAGGTGAAGAAGATGACGTCTTGGCACCATACTCAAGTACATGCGCAAAAGTGGAATCATGCACAGTGACAATGCACCAATGTCTTATTGGTCATTTCCGTCATGAAATTCTTGTAAGTTGTCTGGATATATTGCTTTTAGTTTTATGTAGTTATTTGTTTAAGCTATGCCGGTCTTGTATTTAAGAGCATGCAGCTGTGTTGAATACAATACTCAACAACTATTGATATGTGGTCTCTTTATTGTATAGTAGGTGATGGTGTGAGTCTTGTATTTTAATAACGAATGCAGTTGTGTTTAACACAACACTCAACAACTATTGATATGTTGTCTCTTTATTGTATAGTGAATGAATTAATGGATGATAACTATATTGCTGATTATTTCTTGTTAATTTGATTTTGCTTAAACCATTAAGTTTCATCTATCTTACATCACATTGCTGATTCAGGTGTTTTGTTTGGAACATTGATGTGCGTACACAAGATTTGACTCTACATTGAAGGTTAAATGCAGGTGATCTGTCATTATAATTAGTTTGATCTATCATTATAATTGGTTTAACTCTAGAATCATTCTCTTAGAAGATATGACAAAGAGTTATTCTATGAAGAGTCATAGGTGAAGGTGAGAAAAACAAAAGAGGGGGTTGAATTGTGTTAGTTTTTTCTTCGTTTTTTTCTACTGAAGTCACTGTTCAGAAGCATATAGAATTCAGCTTCTGAAGTTATGTTCAGAATCTAAATGCAGCGGATAAAACACACAGAGAGAGAGAGAAGAAAGACACAAAACAATTATACAGGTTCCTTCCACAAACCGGAATTAGTCATGTCCCCCTTGAACTTCCAAGGAGAGAGTTCATTAAAATGTAATATCTGATTACAATTGCTCACTGCTAAAACTAGCAAGAGACTTCAAACTACTCAAACAAAACTACAAGAGATTTCTTATGCTCAAGAACTTAATCAAGAGAATTCATATTTTCAAGAACTAAATCAAGAGACTTCCTATGCTCAAGCACAACTGCAAGAGACTTTTATTCAAACAGAATTACAAAGAAATTTGTTTGAGGTTGAACACTTGATATATAATCAGTGGTGTTCACAATACAAATCAGATACAGACTCTTTAAGACTAGAATTTCTAAGATATGAAAGTTGTTAAGAAATTCTAAGTGAACTTTGATGATGAGTAATTTCAACAGAGTTTTGACACTTGTAATTTGTTGTGTGAGTCTTGCAATTCTCTATGTCTTCCTTTATATAGAGGTGTGAAAGAGACGTTGTATAATGCCAGTACATCGAAAAGTGTCATTTGAAGCTTGATTAAATTATCAATGATCTATTGCCTGATTTTGTTATTGTTCTATGAAGGAGCAATTTCAAATCCATTCCAAGTATGGAGGAACACTGATGCAGGCACAACTGTTGTTCTTGTACTAACAGACAAAAAATCAGAGTAGTGGAGATCGTGGTTGTACACTTCATACAATTGTCCTTTTTCAACGTTCTTCAAAGAATATGTATCCAAAGCCTTCAAATCCTTTCGAATTAGTTGTTGCTTCTTGTTTCTAGTCCTCTCTGATGATAGGCGTGATTAAATCATCATTTGAACAACATCTGAAAAGGTTCAGTCTTTCAGCTTCTGATGATCTTCAGAACTTCTGATGACGTCAGCTTATGGTGAACTGCTTCTAAAGAGGTGTTTCTGATGACGTCAGCTTCTTCAAAACCGTTTGTCTTCAGAACCTCTTTCTTCCAGCACAAGCTTCCTTCTTGTTGATTCAATTGCTCTCATTTGTTCTTCCAGAACCTATGCTTGAATTTAAAGATACTAAATTTGTCTATGGTCCTGCACACTTGAACAAATATTAGCATATCCAATTGACAATTTTTAATACCTTGTTATCATCAAAACTCAAAGGGTAATGTTAAACACATTTTGTTCCAACAATAGGACTCTGGGTCAGTTGTAGAGAGTCACCTCTCATCTGGAAAAAAACCATCATCTGCATAATATAGGATAGGTGTATGTCTTAACTTTGAAAGTAATGATAGAAACACTCACTTTAATACGCTTTTTTAAACTCTCACCCTCTTAACACGAAGTTAAGCCAAGAGTTTAAAAATCTTGTCTTGAAGCAAGCTATGTGAGTGCTTATAAACCTATACCATTACTAGTTACAAGTATTGATGTTGCACAACTATTGCTGCTTCTTGTGTTTGTATGATATGGTTATGAAAATGGATATACATTATATGTCAAGTGAAGAGATGTTTTGTCAACTTATTTCAAAGCAATAAAGGCTAAGAGCTTCTTTGTTACCAGCTAAAACCTGAATTTTTATGTCTAGATTATGTTGTAGTTTGCATGTGTGGTACCTTTGTTTTAAGCTCTTTGGGCACTGTGTTAGCTTTTCAACTGGCTTGTTTTGCTCATCTTGTCCATAAAACAACCATTTTTGTTTCTCAAATTTCTTAGGCATACAATGTTCTCAAAAGACCTGCTGATGTGATTGATAAATTTGACATGAAAGCTCTAGAGCAATTAATCTGGTAAGAAATCTAGCTTTCTATTCATTTCCTCCATGCATTGCCCTCTACCATTTTTCGTTGAAGTATTTTTCTATCTTTTTCATTTGATACAAAGAGCTATGTGTTTGCTTTACCTATATTAGAATTCATTCACTGTCAATGTCATATGTGGCTGGAATTTTTTGCTTTAAAGACATTGGATTCCCATATTTAATAATTGGTTATGGGCTTGTTGCAGGGGGTTCTGCATTGTAATTCCTCATGACTTTGAATTTAATAAAATGCATAAGCTCTATCTGTTTAATTTATCTCGTGCACTTATAGATATTTAGTAGTAGGCAATCAACAATGTTGGAAAAGTGTCCACTAATTGACTAAACTTTAGATGTCATGAATATATGAGTTTTTTTGGTTGTCCTATTTGAGAATTTTGATCTATCTTATGATTAATAGTTCCTTGTGCTATGGTGTGATTTTAGTTTGGTGCCTTACTTATGTTGCCTCGTTGATGATAGCCTCGTTGTGGATATGTTTGACTACTTTTTCTAATTCATAACTTAATGTATCTGTTAGTGTAATTCAGAATATAATGCATCCATACTTTCTACTTCTTACTGTTATAATGTGTATGCTACTTTAATTCATATGATAGTTATTCTTTTCCAATTCTATTACTCCAGTCTTTGCTATCGATATAAATTGCTTACTTGTAGGAAGTGAGAGATGGTAAAAAATATTGGAGGGGAGAAATGTATTATGTTTCTCACAAAAGAGCCTCAAAAACCATAACTTTCACAAGCTTACAGTAAGGCAGACCCAAAACCTATGCAAGTTTATGAGTCTACCCAAGTTCACACAAATGATTATATAAGCTAGTTAACTTGATTATGATACCTACAATCATACTGCAGAAATATAACTTGAAAGGAAAACTCAATACTATGTGTGCATAATTTAGGAATGTTATGATTTTACTGGTATATTTCAGCTCCCCTACAGTATATACACTTGTCCCTTTTAAAAACAAAGTTCTAAGGTCTTTGTGTTTGATGTTGCATATTGAGGAACACATGCTAAAATAAAAACAAAGTTCTAAGGTCTTTGTCTTTGTGAACTCTACTGTCAAAAATACTTATCATTTGCAAGTTGCAAAACACATGCTGAAATCTCCGCATATTTAAGTGAGGAAAGTATACTATATTGTCATCATTTTGTACTCGCCTTTGCATCAATTTTGCCAATATTGTCTTCTTATTTTTTTCCTGATCATTGTCTTATTCATCAGCCTTTTCAGAACTTGCTAATCATTGTCTTTTTTCTTTCCAGCCAACAAATTTATAATCAGCAAGAGATGGTAGACATTCATCTGAGTCTAGCTATCGTATTGAGGATCATGGAGCAACGTCACGAAGGGATGCCTAGATATTTGTATGGAGTTTTAATTCTGATACAATTGTTTTAAATGTCTAGCCATTAGTAGTTTGGTTTTTGAATGTTTAAACTATGTACTTTATCTATTGTTTTGATTGTTAATATTGAAAGAATTATATTTATGGGATTTAGATATTTTTAGTTATATATTTATGTATTTTAAGTATTTATTAATATATTTATTTAAATTGTCAACAAAAATTGCCCCATTCAATTTTTTTTTTTAAAAAGAACTAAATATTTGCGACTGTTGTGAGGGGTTGCAATTGCCCCATTCAATTTATTTTTATTTTAAAAAGTAAAACATTTGCAACTGTTGTGAGGGGTTGCAAGTCCATTTAACATAGATTAAACCATCTAATTTGCGACTATTAGGAACTGTCGCAATAACATTTGTGACGGTTGTAGCGACTGTTCTACGATGGGTCGCAAATGACTATTGCGACCCCAACATTAACGCCTGTTGGGGAACAGTCGCAAATGTACATTTGCGACCCTTCTAACAGTCGCAATCATCAATTTTAAAGGTTGCAAAACACGTTTTTTCTTGTAGTGATTATGGGATATTCTTGAAGATGATGTTGATCAGGTTTTGGATGAAGAAGGTGTTGTTGCTGATAGAAAGAAACACATTGTTGCTCAACGAAAGCTCTACAAGAAACATCACAAGATCAGAGGCATTCTTGTTGCTGCTCTCCCTCACAAAGAGTACTTGAAGATGAGTGACAAATATACGGCTAAAGCTATGTTTTCATATTTGTGTTCAAACTATGAAGGTAACAAGAAAGTCAAAGAAGCTAAAGCTAGTATGCTTGTTCAGCATTATGAAATGTTCAGGATGAAAGAGGATGAAGACATTAAGGCTATGTACTCAAGGTTTTAGACTCTAGTCTCGGGACTACATAATTTGAAAAAAAGCTATGTAGTTGTTGATCATGTGAAGAAGATTCTAAGGAGCTTACCTGCTAAGTGGAGACCTAAGGTGACAACTATTGAGAGAGCCAGAGATCTAAACACTCTAAGTCTTGAAGATCTTATAAAATCTCTCAAATGTCTTGAGATAAGGCTCAATGAACAAGAATTTGTTAAAAAGTTCAAATCTATAGAACTAAAGTCTAAGGGAATGTCTTCAAAAGATCTCAAAGCTAATGAATCTGAAGATGAATCTCCTGCTGGAGGTTTTGAAGAAGGTCCAGAAGTTGAAGAGATGGATATACTTTCCAAAAGACTTCAGTATCCGAGTTATGAAAAGAAGAGGTTCTTCAGCAGAAGCAGTGCCTACAAAAGGATCAAGTTCAAGGAAACAAGATCAAAAGGGATGCTTGATGAGTCAATAAATTAGTGTTTTTAATATGTTATTTGAGTCTATTTTATTTAGATTTGATTTAGTTTTATTTAAATATTATTTCCTTTTAGAATTATTTTACTTCAATTGCAAATTAT